>Ga0247820_10000359_pt1 | contig 24031 bp, 18 predicted proteins | sample 13C_Glucose_Day1_2_FD_192480 | JGI IMG/M metagenome (GOLD analysis project Ga0247820, IMG submission 192480) | Soil microbial communities from agricultural site in Penn Yan, New York, United States - 13C_Glucose_Day14 | ecosystem: Environmental > Terrestrial > Soil > Agricultural land | place...
GCACACGCCGGCCGAGCTGTCGGGCGCGGTCGGCCAGCCCGACGCGCGCCAGCGATTCGAGCGCGCGCGAGCGCCGCTCGTCGGGCTTCACGTTCGCATAGACCATCGGCAGCTCGACGTTCTCGAGCGCGCTCGTGCGCGGAAGCAGGTTGAACTGCTGGAACACGAAGCCGATGCGCCGGTTGCGCAGCGCGGCGAGCGCGTCGCCGGAAAGATCCTGGACGGTGTCGCCGGCGATCTCCAGCGTGCCCGACGACGGGCGGTCGAGGCAGCCGAGCATGTTCATCAGCGTGCTCTTGCCCGATCCCGAGGCGCCCATGATGGCGACGAATTCGCCCTCGTCGATGTCGAGGGAGACGCCGCGCAGTGCGTGCACCGTGGTGCCGCCCATGGTGTAGGCCTTGACGAGATCGCGCGCGCGGACGAGGGGCATGGCCGAGGCCCTAGAACATCGGGCGCGGGCCCGCCTGGCGCTGCGTGCCCGGGCGCGCGCCGATCGCGGCGGTGATGACCGTGGCGCCCTCGCGCAGCTCCGGCGGCAGCGGCGCCAGGAGTTCGGTCATGGCGCCGTCGGACACGCCCAGGCGCACGTTGAAGGCGCGCGGGCGCCCGTCCGCGTCGAGCACGTGCACGCGCCCGCGAGACGCCTGCCGGCCGGACAGCTCCGCCTGCATCGCCTGGTAGCGCGTGCGCTGCTCGGGCGTGAGCTGCTCGCCGATGCGCTCCCGCAGGTCGGCCACGATGCGCTCGCGGGCGGCCGCCCGGGACTCTTCCGGCAGGTTGCGCAGCTCGGCGAAGCGCGGGCGCTGCGTGGCCATCAGCGCGTCGATGCGCTCCAGCTGCTCGCCGGTGACCTGCAGCTCTCCCACGAGCCGCTCGCGCAGCGCCGCGAAGGCGCCCGCGGATGCGGCCTGCGCAGGCGCTGCGGCGGGCGCGCCCGCGGCCTCCACGCCGGGCAGGCGCACGCGCAGCGCAGCGTTGGGCACCTTGAGCACGTCGGCGCGCGTGTCGGTGACGACGCGCACGTTGGCCGTCATGCCGGGCAGCACGCTGGTTCCCGGGTTGGCGAACGCCACCACGACCGTGTAGGTGACGACGTTCTGGGTGGACAGCGCAGCCTTGCGCACCTGCTTGACCGTGCCGTCGAAGTTGCGGCCCGGGAATGCGTCGATCGTGAAGCCGGCCTTCTGGCCGGGCCGCACTCGCGCGATGTCGGCCTCGTCGATGGCGGCCTCGACCTGCATGTCCTCGAGGTCGCGCGCGATGACGAAGAGCTCGGGCGCCTGCAGGCTGGCGGCCACGGTCTGGCCGACTTCCACGCTGCGCTTGATGACGACGCCGTCAACCGGCGAGCGGATCTGCGTGCGCTCCAGATCGACGCGCGCCTGCTCGTGCTGCGCCTGGCGCTGCTTCACCACAGCCTCCGCGTTCTGCGCCTGCGCCCGCGCCACCTGCACCATGGCCGATGCGGCCTTCGCGGCCTCGGCGAGCGTGGCCACCTTGGCGCGCACGGTGTCGAGCTCGGCCGGCGAGATGAAGTTCTGCGCGACCAGGCCCTGCTTGCGCTCGAAGTCGCGCTGCGCCTCGGCCAGGTCGACCTGGGCCCGGCTGGCTTGCGCGAGCGCCTGCTGGACGTTGGCCTGCGCGGTGAGCACCGATGCGCGCGCCGCCTCCACGTCGGCGCTGGCCTGGCGCACGCGGTACTCGAAGGTCTCGGGGTCGAGACGCGCGATGAGCTGGCCCTGCTTGACCGCCGTGTTGAAGTCGGCGAAGAGCTCCCTGATCTGGCCGCTCACCTGCGAGCTGATCTGCACCTGCGTGACCGGCGCGACGGTGCCCGAGGCGGAGACGGCGGCCTGCAGCGACCCGCGCTCCAGCGTCGCCGTGCGATAGCTCGAGCTCGCGTCCGCCGGGCGTCCGATCCACCACGCGGCGCCGGCGGCCAGCGCCAGCAGCACCGCCGCGGCGGCAGCCCAGCCGAGCGCCTTGCGATTGAACTTCATTGCCCGGATTTTAGGCAGCGCGCCGTGAGCGCCGGGTCGCGGCACGGGTTCTTCACCCATCTTTACCCCCCCGCAACGCGGGTGGGCGGGCGCGGATTGACCCTGCCCCGGCGCCCCTGCTACATTACTGACCAGTCAGTCAGTAACACAATGAGCGCCGTTCCCGTCCGCCAGCGCCGCAAGGAGGCGCGCCCCCAGGAGCTGCTGGACGCGGCGCTGGAGCTCTTCGTCGAGAAAGGCTTCGCGTCCACGCGCGCCGAGGAAGTGGCCGCGCGCGCGGGGGTCTCCAAGGGCACGCTGTACCTCTACTACCCCAGCAAGGAAGACCTGCTGAAGGCCGTCATCGAGCATCGCGTGTCCAGCGAGATCGCGGCGGGCGCGGCCGAGGCGGCCAGCTTCACCGGCCCCACCGACGAACTGCTGCGCAGCGTCGTGACCGCCTGGTGGCAGCGCATGTACGACAGCCCCGTGTCGGGCGTGTTCAAGATCATCATCACCGAGGTGCGCAACTTCCCGGAGATCGCCGAGTTCCATCGCCGCGCGGTGGCGGAGCCGGGGCAGCAGCTGCTCGGCCAGCTCCTGCAGCGCGGCATCGATCGCGGCGAGTTCCGCCGCGTCAACATCGAAAGCGCCGTCCATTCGCTGATCTTCCCGATGATCATGGTGTGCCTGCACAAGCACTCGCTGGGCGCGTGCATCCCCGAGCAGCGGCTGGACGGCAAGGCCTTCATCCGCGACCACATCGATCTGATGCTCGCGGGGCTGTCGGCCGCACCCAGGAAGAAGCGGGCCCCGAAATAGAATCCTGGGCCCGCCGGAGACCTCCATGAACGTCGAACAAGCCCGCTTCAACATGATCGAACAGCAGATCCGGCCGTGGGACGTGCTGGATCAGGAAGTGCTCTCGCTGCTGTCGGTCGTGCGCCGGGAAGATTTCGTGCCGCCGGCCTACCGTGCGCTCGCCTTCGTGGACATGCAGGTGCCGCTGCCCGAGGGCCAGTACATGCTCGAGCCGAAGGTCGAGGCCCGGCTGCTGCAGGACCTGAAGCTCGCGCGCCACGAGAAGGTGCTCGAAGTCGGCGCCGGCTCGGGCCACATGGCCGCGCTGCTGGCGCACCGGGTGCAGCAGGTCGTCACGCTGGAAAGCCGGCCCGCGCTCGCGCGCCTGGCGGCCGACAACCTGCGCCGCGCCGGCGTGATGAACGCCACGGTGCACCAGGCCGACGGCGCGCAGGGCCTGCCGGCGGAGGCGCCGTTCGATGCGATCCTGCTGTCCGGATCCGTGGCCTCGGCGCCTTCCGCGCTGCTCGAGCAGCTCAAGGTCGGGGGCCGCCTGATGGCCATCCTTGGCGAGGTGCCGGTGATGCGCGCCACGCTCGTGACCCGCGTGAGCGAGCGCGACTTCCGCAGCGTCGACATCTTCGATACCGTGGCGCCCCGGTTGGACGGTTTCGCCGAGCCGCCCCGGTTCCGCTTCTGATGCGGCGCAAGGCCCGCAGCCTGTCGCACCCAGCCGGCGATTCGTCGCACGGGCGCTGCGCGGTCGCGCCGAAGGCCGGTACAACCGCGGGTTGCACGCTCGACCCGCCCAGCAACATCACCAAGAGGACTTCCATGCGCCCGTCGCCCCTGCATCGCCTCCTGCGGCCGTTTGCCCTGGTGCTCGCCTTCGCGGGCACCGCCCAAGCGCAGAGCCTCCAGGAGCTGTACGAGGCGGCACGTGCATATGACGCGACGTACCTCTCCGCCGTGGCGCTCGCGGACTCCGCGCAGCACCGCCTCGCGCAAGCCCGTGGCCAGCGGCTTCCCACCGTGGCCCTGGCGGCCGGCGCCGTCTACAACGACTTCAACCCGCCGGCGGGCGCCACCCCGAGCAACCCCAACGGAGATCGCCGGACCGTGACCACGACCAACGTGAACGTGAACGGCCGGCAGCCGGTGTTCAACCGCACGCTCTCCGCCACGATCGACCAGGCGGAGAGGCAGTTCGAGGCGTCCAAGGTGGAGCTCGAGGCAGCGGAGCAGGACCTCATCATCCGCGTGTCACAGGCCTACTTCGACGTGCTGGCCGCACAGGACGCGCTGGCCACGGCAAAGGGCAGCAAGACCGCGATCACCGAGCAGCTGGCCTCGGCCAAGCGCAACTTCGAGGTCGGCACGGCCACGATCACCGACACCCGGGAGGCGCAGGCGCGCTTCGACCTTTCCACCGCGCAGGAGCTCGCGGCGGAGAACGACCTGCTGACCAAGCGCATCCTGCTCGACCGGCTCGTCGGGCGTCCGAATGTCGCGCCCGCGGGCCTGGTCGTGCCGGTGCGACTGCCCCCGGTCGCGCCGTCCGACGTGGAGGTGTGGGTACGAGGCGCCGATGATCTGCAGCCGGCCGTGCGCCGGGCCCGCCTGGGCCTGGACGTCGCCCAGCTCGAGAGCGAGAAGGCGCGCGCGGGCCATCTGCCCACGGTGGACATCACCGCGAGCCTCGGGCCGCAGTACCAGAGCGGCAACGGCGCCACGTTCCCCGGCGGTGCCACCAATGCGAGCATCGGGGTGCAGCTCAGCCTGCCGTTGTTCGCGGGCTTCCAGGTGCAGAACCGCCTGAAGGAAACCCTGGTGCTGGAAGACCGCGCGCGCTTCGATCTCGAGGCGGCGCGCCGCGCGGTGGCGCAGGCCACGCGCCAGGCCTTCTACGGCACGCAGTCGCTGGAGGCGCAGGTGCAGGCCCTGGAGGCGGCCGAGGCGTCGAGCAAGCTGGCGCTGGAGGCCACCCAGCTCGGCTATCGCGTGGGCGTGCGCGTGAACCTCGATGTGCTCAATGCGCAAAGCCAGCTCTTCCAGACCCAGCGCGACCTCGCCGGCGCGCGCTACCAGGTGCTGATGAGCGGCCTGCGCCTGCGCCAGGCCGCCGGCCAGCTGTCGGCCGCCGACGTCGCCGCCCTGAACCAGCTACTGGCGCGCTGACCACTCCGGCGCCGCGCGGCCGGACCCGCTAGGATGGCTTTTTTGCCATCCCGGAGGTGCGATGCCGATCGTGCGCCTTTCCGTCAACGGCCTGCCCGTGAGCGCGCAGGTCGAACCCGCCACGCTCCTCGTGGACTTGCTGCGCGGGGAACTCGCGCTCACCGGCACCCACGTGGGCTGCGACACCAGCCAGTGCGGCGCCTGCACGGTGCTGCTGCGCGGCGACGCGGTGAAGAGCTGCACCGTGCTTGCGGTGCAGGCCGAAGGCGCCGAGGTGACGACCATCGAGGGCCTTGCGCCCGGCGGTGCCGCGCGTCATCCGGTGCAGCAGGCGTTCATCGACTGCCACGGACTGCAGTGCGGGTTCTGCACGCCGGGCATGGTGATGAGCGCGGTGTGCCTGCTGCGCAAGAACCCGCGGCCGAGCGAGGCCGACATCGTGCAGGCGCTGGACGGCAACCTGTGCCGCTGCACCGGGTACGTGAACATCGTCGCGTCGGTGCAGCAGGCGGCACAGGCGCTGGAGACCGGCCATGAATGACGCGGTGGACGTGGGACGGTTCGGCAGCGGCCAGGCGGTGCGCCGCGTGGAGGATCCGGCGCTCGTCGCCGGGCTCGGCCGCTACACCGACGACGTGGCCGAGCCGGGGCAGCTGCATGTCGTCTTCGTGCGCTCGACGCACGCGCACGCGCGCATGGCGGCGCTCGACGTCGACGCGGCGCGCTCGATGCCCGGCGTCGTGGCCGTCTACACCGGCGAAGACCTGGCGGCCGCCGGCGTGAAGCCGCTGGCAGCACAGGGCATGAAGCGGGCCGACGGCACGTCGGTGCCCGCCGAGCGGCCGGTGCTCGCGCGCGCTGTCGTGCGCTTCGTGGGCGAGCCGGTGGCGGCCGTCGTGGCCGAGAGCGCCGAAGCGGCCCGCGCGGCGGCCGCCGCGGTCTGGCTCGATGCCGAGGAACTGCCTGCGGTGGTCGATCCGCTGCAGGCCATGGGGGGCGGCGCGCCGGTGCTGTGGCCGCAGGCGCCGGATAACGTGGCCGCCGAGATGCGGCACGGGGACGCGGCGGCCGTGGCGGCGGCGTTTACGCGCGCCGCGCACACCGTGTCTCTGGATCTCGTGAACCAGCGCCTGGCGCCGAGCCCGATCGAGCCGCGCTGCGTGCGCGCGCACGTCGATGCGGCGACCGGGCGGCTCACGATCCGCCTGTCGAGCCAGATGCCCACGGCCGTGCGCAGCGGCGTGGCGGCCGCCCTGCCCGGCCTCGTGCCCGAGCAGGTGCGCGTGCTGGTGGGCGATGTCGGCGGCGGCTTCGGCATGAAGACCGGCATCTATGCCGAGGACATCGTGGTGGCGCACGCCGCGCGCGCGCTCGGGCGGCCGGTGCTGTGGCGCGCCGAGCGGCTGGAGGAGTTCGTCGCCGCGGTGCATGGGCGCGACCTGCTCAGCCGCGCGGAGCTCGCGCTGGACGCCGACGGCCGCGTGCTCGCCCTGCGCGTGCGCTCCATTGCCAACGTCGGCGCCTACCCGACCGGCGCGGGCGTCGTGATCCAGCTGCTGATCGGGCCGTGGGTGTCCACGAGTATCTACGACATCCCGGCGATCGACCTGCATGGCACGGCGGTGATCACCAATGCGGCGCCCACCGGGCCCTACCGCGGTGCCGGCCGGCCGGAGAACATCTACATCATCGAGCGGCTGATGGACGCGGCCGCGCGCGAGCTGAAGCTCGACCCGGCGGCCTTGCGCCGGCGCAACATGGTGCGCCCCGAGCAGATGCCCTATCGCAACGCGATGAGCCAGACCTACGACAGCGGCCACTTCGAGAAGATTCTCGACCAGGGTCTCGCGCTGGCCGACTGGGACGGCTACGCGCAGCGGCGCGAGCAGTCGCGCGCGCGGGGGCGGCTGCGCGGCCGGGGCCTCGCGACCTTCCTCGAGTGGACCGGCGGCAACGCCTTCGAGGAGCGCGTGACGATCGACGTGACGCCGGACGGGTTCATCGAGATCTTCTCGGCGACGCAGGGCATGGGCCAGGGCATCGCCACCAGCTACGCGCAGCTTGCCGTCGACGTGTTCGGGGTGCCGATCGAGCGCATCCGCGTGCTGCAGGGCGACACCGACCGCGGCACCGGCTTCGGCAGCGCGGGCAGCCGGTCTCTCTTCACCGGGGGTTCCGCGGTGCAGGTGGCCTCCACGCGCACGGTGGACACCGGCCGACAGCTTGCGGCCGACGCGCTGGAGGCGCCGGTCGGCGACATCGAGTACCGCCAGGGCCGATACGTCGTGGCCGGCACCGATCTGGGCATCGACCTGTTCGAGCTGGCCGGGCGCCAACCGGAAGCGCGCATTCATGTGGACGCGAGCCACACGGTCTCGGGACCGAGCTGGCCGAACGGCTGCCACGTGTGCGAGGTGGAGATCGACGCGGGCACGGGATCGGTGGAGATCGTCGCCTATGCGTCGGTGAACGATGTCGGCCGAATCGTGAGCCCGACGATCGTGCGCGGCCAGCTCGAGGGCGGGGCGGTGCAGGGCATCGGGCAGGCGCTGTGCGAGCAGGTGGTGTACGACCGCGACAGCGGGCAGCTCCTCACCGCGAGCTTCCTCGACTACGCGATGCCGCATTCCGACGTGTTCCGCGGGTTCAAGACGCAGTTCGACACGTCGATTCCCTGCAAGACGAACCCGCTCGGGGTGAAGGGCATCGGCGAGCTGGGCACCATCGGCGCGACGCCCGCCGTGGTGAACGCGGTGGTCGATGCGCTGGACCACGCGGGGCTCGGGCGCGATGCGGAGCGCATCCAGATGCCGCTCACGAGCGAGCGGGTGTGGCTCGCGCTGCGGGGGGAGTTCGGCCCGCCGCCGCTCGGCTAGCTCCCTACCCAGGAACCCATGTATCGAGCGCGGCGAAAGGCTCGATGGGGGCATAAAGAGCTCCCTGCCTTCGACTGGATTGGCTCTGTGTCTCTGTGTCCTCTGTGTCAATCAAGACCGGCGCATGCGGCGAACGCTTCTTCAACAAAGAGGACACAGAGGCACAGAGACCACAGAGGAAACGAGAGGGCAGCAAGACGGGTTCCGGGGCGCAAGCAGGCAGCGGGCGGCGCTTCATCAGTCTCTCCCGCGAAGCGGGAGAGGGAGCGTGCGGTAGCGTGGCGGTTCTTTCGTCGTCGACAGCATGGGGAGCACGAAGTGCACGCCCTCGGTGCGCTTGGTGATGTCTTCGGCAAGCTGCGCCTGAGCGGGATCGTTCACGCAGCCTTCGAGGCTGACGAAGGCGCGCTCGACAGTGACCCAGATGCGCGTCTCTGACAGCGCGCGATCCGCCTTCAGGGCTTCGGCCACCGCCTGTGCGATGCGCGCATCGCCGCGATAGGCGTTCGGCTCGGCGCAGCGGCCTTCGAGCCAGCACGTGGTGCCGCGCTCGGCGCGGTGGTGCGACTGCTCGCGCACCTGCGCCTCGGTGTAGGCGGGGCCGAGCGGCACCGGGCATGTGCGGCCCCCCGCGGTCGCGACGATGAACGGGTCGTTGAACGGATTGAGCTTCAGCGGCTCGGCGCTGCCGGCGCTCGCCGACAGCAGCACGGCCAGTGCAGCGAGCACCGCCTCACGCGATGAGCGCATCGATGCGTTCCGCCATGCGCTCGGTGGCGCCGCGATGCGCCTGCGCGAAGGCGAGCGCGCGTTCGGCCCAGCGGTGGCGCTGGCCGTCTTCGGAGAGCGAGATGGCCTGCTGCACCCCTTCGGCCAGATCCTTCACGCGCAGCGACGCGCGCGCGGCCAGCGACAGCGCCGCGGCCTCCGAGAAGTTGTACGTGTGCGGCCCCATCACGACCGGGCAGCCGCAGGCCGCCGCCTCGATGAGGTTCTGGCCGCCGAAAGGCTCGAAGCTGCCGCCGAGCAGCGCGACGTCGGCCGCGGCGTAGTACAGCGGCATCTCGCCCATCGTGTCGCCGAGCCACACGTCGAGCACCCGCGCCTCGGGCGGCGGATCGCCAGGCCACGCGCTGCGGCGCGCGAACGACAGCCCGGCCTGCTCGACCAGCGCGGCGACGGCATCGAAGCGCTGCGGATGCCGCGGCACCAGCAGCAGCAGCGGCCGCGGTGCCGGCTGCTCGCGCCAGGCCGCCAGCAGCGCTGCCTCCTCGCCCTCGCGCGTGCTGGCCGCGAGCACGACGGGCCGGCCGAGCGCGCGCCGCCACTGCGCGCCCCGCTCGAGCAAGCGCGGCGCGGGGGTGACGTCGAACTTCAGGTTGCCGCACACCTCCACCTTCGGCGCCCCGGCCTGGCGCAGCCGCGATGCGTCGGATTCGGTCTGCGCGAGCACGGCGCGCAGCCGGGCGGCCGCCGGATGCAGCAAAGCCGACAGCCGACGGCCTTTCTTCGCGCTGCGCTCGGAAAGCCGCGCGTTGGCCAGCACCACCGGCACGCCTTCGCTGTCGGCCCCGTGCAGCAGGTTCGGCCAGATCTCGGTTTCCATCAGCACGCCCACCGCCGGCCGGAAGCGGCGCAGGAAGCTGTGCACGGCGCCGGGCGTGTCGTACGGCAGCCAGACCTGCACGTCGCCCTCGCGCAGCAGCTTCAGGCCCGCCTCGCGGCCGGTGGCGGTGCTCGACGTGAGCAGCAGCGGCATGTCGGGCCGGCGGCGTCGCAGCGCATCGACGAGCGGCGCCGCGGCCCGCGTCTCACCCAGCGACACCGCATGCAGCCAGATGAAGCGCCGCGCCGGCGCCTCTCCCTCGTAGTGCCCGAGCCGCTCCCCGATGTGCTCCCGATAGGCCGGCTCGCGCGCGCCGCGCCGCCACAGCCGCGCCACGTAGAACGGCTTCAGCGCCAGCAGCAGCGCCGAGTAGAGGCCCCGCGCCACCGCCTCCATTCAGCCCCCAACCGCAACGGTGAACCGCAGGACACGGCGCCCCCAAGCGGCCTCCGCGGATCCGGCTCCGCCGGTCCGCTGGAGGCGCCCCCCCGGGGGGAGGCGGCCGAAGGCCGCTACGGGGGGGACCATCAATGCGTGGCGATGCGGGCGTCGGGCTTGACCTCGCGCAGGGCCTTCATGAAGTGGCCCTGGATGCGATCGAGCGCCCCCTGCGTGTGCCCTTCGAAGCGAAGCACGAGCACGGGCGTGGTGTTGGACGCGCGCACGAGGCCGAAGCCGTCGTCGTACTCGGCGCGCAGCCCGTCGATCGTGATGACCTCGCGCGCGCCGGGAAACAGCGCGCGCTCGCGCAGACGCTCGATCAGCTCGTGGTGCTCGCCTTCGGCGCAGGGCACGTTGAGCTCGGGCGTGCTGAAGCTGGTGGGCAGCGCCTCCAGCACTTCGCTCGGATCGCGCTCGCGCGAGAGGATCTCGAGCAGGCGCGCGGCGGTGTAGGTGGCGTCGTCGAAGCCGTACCAGCGCTCGCTGAAGAAGATGTGCCCGCTCATCTCGCCGGCGATCGCCGCGCCGGTTTCCTTCAGCTTGGCCTTGATCAGCGAGTGCCCCGTCTTCCACATCAGCGGCTTGCCGCCGGCGGCGCTGATCACGGGCGCGAGGCGCTGCGTGCACTTCACGTCGTAGATCACCGTGCCGCCCTTCTGCCGCTTGAGGATGTCGGCCGCGAAGAGCATGAGCTGGCGGTCGGGGTAGATGATCTCGCCGCCGGCCGTGACGAGGCCGAGCCGGTCGCCGTCGCCGTCGAACGCGAGGCCGAGCTCGGCGCCGGTCTCGCGCACCACGCGGATGAGCTCGGCGAGGTTCTCCGGCTTCGACGGGTCGGGATGGTGGTTGGGGAAGTTGCCGTCGACCTCGGAGTAGAGCTCGACCACATCGCAGCCGAGCGCGCGCAGGATGCCGGGGGCCGAGGCGCCGGGGATGCCGTTGCCGCAGTCCACGACGATCTTCATGCGGCGCGCAAGCTTGCAATCGCTCGTGATGCGGTGCGCGTACTCCGGGCCGATGTCCATGCGCCCGATGCGGCCGCGGCCCGGCGTGTACGACTCGTTCACGATGCGGTGGCGCAGGCGCTGGATGTCCTCGCCGTAGATCGCGCGGCCGGCGAGCACCATCTTGAAGCCGTTGTAGTTCTTGGGGTTGTGGCTGCCCGTCACCTGGATGCCGGAGCGGCAGCCCCGGTCGGTGCGCGTGGCGGCCACGTAGTAGAGCATCGGGGTGGTGACCGGGCCGAGGTCCACCACGTCCAGGCCGGTGGAGGCGAGGCCGCGCATCAGGGCCTGCGACAGCGCCGGGCCCGAGAGGCGGCCGTCGCGGCCGACGGCCACGGCCTTCTCGCGCGCGGCGACGGCCTCGGTGCCGAACGCGCGCCCCAGGTGCTCGGCCACGCGCTCGTCGACGGTCTGGTCGACGATGCCGCGGATGTCGTAGGCCTTGAAGATCGAGGGGGTGACGTCCATTGGTGTTCTCTCCTTGGAGTCGGGCATTGTAGGCAGCGGCCCTGCTCGGGGCGGGGTCGAGGCAGGGGTCCGAAAACGGCGAGTCGCGCGGGGACCGGCGCCTATCATGACCCCATGAGCCTGCACGACGACACCGACGCCGCCTACCTCGCGCTGACCACCCGCGACGCCCGCTTCGACGGCCGGCTGTTCGTGGGCGTCACCTCCACCGGCATCTATTGCCGGCCGGTGTGCCGCGTGCGCACGCCGCTCAAGCGCAACTGCCGCTTCTTCGGCAACGCTGCGAGCGCCGAGCACGACGGCTTCCGGCCTTGCCTGCGGTGCCGCCCGGAGCTGGCGCCGGGCCTGTCGCTGGTCGATTCGCCGCAGGCGCTCGCGCTGCACGCGGCGCGCGCGCTGGACGAGGCGGTGCATGCCGGTGCCGCGCCCGCGCTGCCGGAGCTCGCGCGCCGGCTCGGCGTGACGGACCGGCACCTGAGGCGCATCTTCCAGAACGCGCACGGCGTCTCGCCGATCGACTACCTCACCACGCAGCGGCTCCTGCTGGCCAAGCGCCTGCTCACCGACACGGCGCTGCCGGTGACGCAGGTGGCGCTGGCGAGCGGGTTCGCCAGCGTGCGCCGCTTCAACGCGGCGTTCGCCGAGCGCTACCGGCTGAACCCCACGGCGCTGCGGCGCGATGCCGAGCGCGGCGCGCCGGTGGAAGGTGCGCTCGTGGTGCGCCTGGCCTGGCGGCCGCCGTACGACGGTGACGGCGTGCTGGCGTTCTTCGCGCAGCGCGCGATCGCCGGCATCGAGGAAGTGGCAGACGGCCAATGGCGCCGCACCATCGCGCTCGATCACCACGGCGAGCGCCTGCGCGGCTGGATCGCCGGGCGCTTCCTGCCCGAGCGAGGCGAGATGCAATTGGCGATCGCGCCGTCGCTCACGCCGGCCATCGGCACGCTCGCGCAGCGCGTGCGCCAGGCGTTCGACCTCGATGCCGAGCCGGCGCTGATCGATGCGGCCCTCGCCGGGCTGCCCGGCAAGCCCGGCACGCGCGTGCCGAACGGCGTCGACGGCTTCGAGACGGCCGTGCGCGTGGTGCTCGGCCAGCAGGTGACGGTGGCCGCGGCGCGCACGCTCGCTGCCCGGCTCGTCGAGCGCCTGGGCGAGCCGATCGAGACGCCGTGGCCGGCGCTGCATCGCCTCTTCCCGTCACCGCAAGCGCTTGCCGAAGCCGATCAGGAGGTGATCGGCAAGCTCGGCATCGTGCGCCAGCGCGTGCGCGCGCTGCAGGCGCTGGCGCGCGAGGTGCACGAGGGGCGCATCACGCTGCACCGCGGCGCGCCGCTCGCCGCCACGCTCGACGCGCTGCGCGCCCTGCCCGGCTTCGGCGAATGGACCGTGCAGCTGATCGCGATGCGCGCGCTGGCCTGGCCGGACGCATTCCCCGTGACCGACATCGGCCTGCTGAACGCGCTCGGCACGCGAGACACGGCGGCCGTGAGCGCGATGGCCGAAGCGTGGCGGCCCTGGCGCGCCTACGCCGTGATCAGGTTATGGACCCCCCCGAAGCGGCCTACGGCCGCCTCCCCCCCGGGGGGCGCCACCGGCGGACCGGCAGAGCCGGATCCGCGGTGTCCGCTTGGGGTACCGGCGCTTCGCGCGGCGGACCGCCTTGCCAAGCCGGGTTTGCCCGGCCGCTCGTGACTTCCATGATTGGAACCCCTATGAACACCCTCTTCCTAGCACAAGCACGCTTCGATTCCCCTCTCGGCCCCTTGACGGCGGCCGCCACGGCGCGCGGCATCGCGGGGTTGTGGTTCGACGGGCAGGCGCACCACCCCGGCCCCTCGAACGCACCGGTCGATCCCGGCCAGCGCTGGCTCGCGCAGTTGCGCGTTGCGCTCGATGCGTACTGGGCCGGTGAGCCGCTGCCGGAGCTGCCGCTGGATCTGCGGGGAACGGCCTTCCAGCGGACCGTGTGGCGCTCGCTGCTGCAGATCGGCCGCGGGACCACCACCACCTATGCGCAGATCGCGCAAGGCTGCGGCTCGCCGCTGGCGGTGCGCGCCGCGGGTGCGGCGATCGGGCGCAACCCGGCGTGCATCGTCGTGCCGTGCCATCGCGTGATCGGGCGCGACGGCTCGCTCACCGGCTATGCCGGCGGCCTGGCGCGCAAGCAGGCGCTGCTGGAGCTCGAAGGCGCGCTCTCATGAAGCCGCGCGACGGTACCGAGCTTGTCGCGCTGGCCGCCCTGTGGGGCGCGGCATTCCTGTTCATGCGCGTGGCCGCGCCGGAGTTCGGGCCGCTGGCACTGGCGGCGGTGCGCGTCGGCGGCGCGAGCCTCATGCTGCTGCCGCTGCTCGCGTGGCACCGCCAGGGCGCGGCGCTCGCGCGGCACTGGAAGCCGATCGCGGTGGTGGGCCTGATCAACTCGGCGCTGCCGTTCTCGCTGTACAGCTATGCGGCGCTGTCGATCAGCGCCGGCCTGTCGTCGATCTTCAACGCCACCGCGCCGCTGTTCGGCGCCATCGTGGCCGCTTTCTGGCTCCAGGAGCGCCTCACGCTCTCGCGCGTCGCGGGCCTGGTCATCGGCTTCGCTGGCGTGGGCTGGCTGGCGTGGGACAGCGCCGGCGCGAATGCCGACGCGATCGACGTGCCGGGGGCCGTCGCCGCCTGTCTCGGCGGCGCGATGCTCTACGGCTTCTCGGCCAGCTACGCGAAGAAGCGGCTGGCCGGCGTGCCGCCGATGGCGGTGGCCGCGGGCAGCCAGCTCACCGCCACGCTGCTGCTGGCCGGGCCGGCCGCGGCGCTGTGGCCGGCGAGCCTGCCGAGCGCCGCCGCCTGGTACGCCGCGCTCGCGCTCGCGCTGCTGTGCACCGGTATCGCGCTCATCATTTACTTCCGCCTCATCGCCCATGTGGGCGCGAGCAACGCCGTCAGCGTGACCTTCCTGATTCCCGCCTTCGCGGTGCTGTGGGGCGTGATCTTCCTCGGCGAGATGCCGACGGCGCGCATGCTTGCGGGATGCGCCGTGATCCTCCTCGGCACCGCGCTCGTCACAGGCGTGCTGCGCCTGCCGGAACGGGCCGCCGCCCGCGGGCTACAGTGACGCCTCATCGCGTCACCGGGCCTGCGCCATGCTGATCAACTGCGTCGCCTACGAAAACGGAACCAAGCTGGCCGACATCACGGTCGCCGAGATCTCCGACTACCTCGAACGGCCGGGGTGCTTCGTCTGGGTCGCCCTGCGCGACCCGACCGACGCCGAGCTGGGGCAGATGCAGGAGGAGTTCGACCTGCACGAGCTGGCGGTGGAGGATGCGCGGCACGGCCACCAGCGCCCGAAGATCGAGGAGTACGGCGACATGCTCTTCGCCGTGATGCACCTCATCGAGTACAGCCCGACCGACGAGCTGGTGCAGGGCGAAGTGATGGTGTTCGTCGGACCGAACTTCGTGCTCTCGGCGCGCAGCAACAGCACGCAGGGCTTTCTCGGCGTGCGCGCGCGCACCGAGCGCGAGCCCGAGCTGCTGCAGCACGGCTCGGGCTTCGTGTTCTACGCGCTGATGGACGCGGTGGTCGACCGCTACTTCCCGATCGTGGACGCGCTCGAGACCGAGCTCGAGGCGATCGAGGGCCAGATCTTCGAGCGCGGCGCCGGGCGCGCCAACATCGAGCGGCTGTACGAGCTGAAGCGGCGCGTGATGATGGTGCGCCACGCGGTGATGCCGCTGATGGACGCGGCAAGCAAGCTCTTCGGCGGGCGCGTGCCGCGCGTGTGCTCGAAGACGGTGGAGTATTTCCGCGACGTGCACGACCACCTGGCGCGCATCGGCACGTCGATCGACGCGATCCGCGAGACGATCGGCACCGCGATCCAGGTGAACCTGTCGGCGGTGACGATCGAGGAATCGGAGACCACCAAGCGGCTGGCGGCGTGGGCCGGCATCTTCGCCGCGGCGACCGCGTTCGCCGGCATCTGGGGCATGAACTTCGAGCACATGCCCGAACTCGACTGGAAGTACGGCTATCCGGCGGCGCTCGCGCTGATCGCCGGCACCTGCGCGTTGCTGTACCGGAAATTCCGGCGCGCGGGGTGGTTGTGAACAGAGCTCTTTCTTCTTCGCCTTCTCCCGCTCGCGGGAGAGGGCCGGGTGAGGGCGCGGCGTCTGGCATGCCCTCGTTCTTTCATGCGCGCACTGGAGCAAGCCGAGCCCACGGCCAGCCGCTGCGCGGGGTACCTCCGGGCGGGCCGGTCCCAAATGACCACTATCGAAGGTACTGCTTTCGCGTCACTTGCCGCAGCCGAGCGCTCCAATCCGGTCGGAAGCGGCCTTGGCCTGTACCAGTCCGTAGCCGAACTTGTTGTCACGCCCTGCCGCGCCCAGGTCTTGGGCGCTGAGGTTGAGCGATGCACGCAGTTGTGTGGCGGTGCATTGCAGATGCAACGCCCACACCAATGCCGCGACGGCCGAGACATGCGGCGTGGCCATCGACGTGCCATCAAAGTATGAATAGTTCGACGCGCTCACGCTGACTGTGGCGCTTTGCCCCAGCTGCAGCTTCATCGCTGCGCCCTCAGCGTCGGACGCAGTGACCGACGGGATGCTCGTGACCGTGGTACTCAACGTGCCGCCGAAGCTGCCGGCCGCGTTGTTGTAGACCACGGCACCGACGCCACCACTCGCCTGGCAGTTGCTCACCTTGACGCCGAACTCATAGGTGCCGCGCTGGATCAGGCACACCTTGCCGGCCATGCTGCCGGCGACGACGCTGCCACCCAGGCCGAAGTCGGCCAGCGGCGCGCTCGCAGTCAGGCGCGGCGAGCCGTCCATGCCGCCCGGCGCATAGACCGTGCTGCCTACCGTCAATGAGGAGGCCGAACCCGAACCCATCGGCACGGTGGACAGCACATTCACGCCAGGGCCGGCGATCTCGACGTCTTTGTTGTACTGAGAGAAGGTCGCCCATTGTCTGGACTCGTCGATGGCCGCCACCGACACGACGCTGGCGTAGCCGGCCGGATAAGACACCCGTGAGTTGCCACCGTTGCCGGCCGCCGCGATCGACAGGATGTTGTTGTTGCTCAGCAGCGTGTCGAAAGCGCGCTGCTCGGTCCGGCTGGAGAAGGAGCCTCCCAGCGACATGCTGATCACATTGGCGCCGGCGTCGCGGCACTTGTTGGCCGCCGTCGTGAGGGTGGACGAATACGCCCATGCATCCGGGCCGAAGACCTTGACGATGTGCAGCTTGAGCGAGCCGTTCTCGCTCACTCCCACGACGCCGGTACCGGCGCTGTTAAGCGCCGAGATCGTGCCTGCCACGTGCGTGCCATGGTGGTTCTCGTCCGTGTACCACCAGCCGGTGCCGGAGTCGTACTCGCCGTTCACATTGGCGGCGTTCGACAGGTCTTCGTGCGATCGGTCGTAACCCGAGTCGATGATGCAGACCTTTCGGGTGGCAGCATTGGTGCCCGCGAGCTGGTCGGCCTGAACCTGCTGGATGCCGTAGGGCATCAGCTGACCGGTCGCGTAGGGATCGCCGTCGGTCGGCGTGGCGCCACCGAACATGTAGCGCTTGACGTCCTCTTCCACGTACTCGACGCTCGGATTGCGTGACAGCCCGGCCAAAGCCTGTGTGGGCACCTCGATGGCCATGGCGTCCATGCCGTAGATCTCATGCTTGATCTGACCCTGCGCTGCTGCGACCGCCGCCCTGGCCGCGCCTGCCGCGCCTGGCTTGAACGCAACGATGACACGAGTCTTTGCCCCTGCGGCATGCGCCAAAGGGGCGGCAAAGGCGACCGCAACGGCCATCGCCACGAACATGTGGCGAGGCAAGAGGCCGGCGGAGGTCTTCATGAATGAATCCTTGTGAGTGTGAGAGCGGTAAGCCCGCATTCGGGCACGATGGCCTCGGATGCCTGCACTGCGTGAGGGTCGACGCGACGCAGTGTACGGATCGGGGTAGGCGTTTGCGATCCCGGGATCGCGGGAACGATCAGGACTCTCCCCCGCGCAACCTTGCCGACTTCGGATTCGTGATGCACGTCACGATCCGGGGTCGGCGCTTACGGCGCGGTCGGTGCCGCGCCGGCGAAAGCCCGCCATCGCCGATCGCATGCGCATTGGACAGATGCGCGTTCTCCATCGCGCCGCGCCGGCGGTCGCGCCGCGGGTGCGCGTTAGGATGGGGCGCAGCCATGGCCGAGGCCTTTGCCCGGTCCGCCCACTGACGTCGGTGTCACCGGAGAGCGCGTCGCGTCATGCAACACGAGCAGTACCAGCAGGTGTTCGCGCCAGGCGATGGGCGTCGCAGCGCGTTCATCATGGTGTCGACCTACCTGATCGGCGGCTTCGCCCTGTTCACGCTCGTCACATTGCACCTGTCGGGGATGAACGAGGCACGCCGCCTGGCGGGCAACCTGCTGCTGTTGTTCGGCATGCTGGTGGCCAACTTGCTGTGCCGCAGCGGCCGCGCGGTGGCCGCAGCCCATCTGGTGGTGTGGTCCGCCTTTGCCGCGATCAGCCTGGTGTCGTATGTGACCGGCGGGTTCCGTTCGCCGGCCACCAACGCCTACCTGACCATCGTCGCCTTCGCTGGTTGGCTGCTCGGAATACGCTACCTGATCGCCACGACCGTGCTGTCACTGCTGGCGATGCTGCTGATGTTCGCCCTCAGTTGGGTTGACATGCTGCCCGCGCCAGCGCCCACCAAGCCCATTGTCCAGTTCGCCACGACTGGGGTCGCGATCGTACTGGGCGGCCTGCTGTTTTATTTTGTGGTTCGCGAAGTGCATCGCGGTTGGCTCAAGGAATTGACGCTGCGGCAGGATCTGGAGAGCGCCAATGACGAGCTCGAATTGAAGGTGGCGCAGCGCACGCAGCAGTTCCTGTTGGCGAGGGACGCAGCCGAGCAGGCGAACCTTGCCAAGGGTGCATTTCTGGCCAACATGAGCCACGAGATCCGTACGCCGCTGCACGCCATTCTCGGCTTGTCCGAGGTCCTGCAGCGCGAAACCACCGACCCGCAGGCACGCGATCGTCTGACCCTGGTGGCTCAGGCCTCAGACCATCTGCTCACGCTGATCAACAACGTGCTTGACATGTCGAAGATCGAGAGCGGCAAGTTCGAGCTGGCTGCGGTCGAGATGCGCATCGGTGACATCTTTACTCGCGTGCTGTCGATGCTGCACGAGGAGGCGCAGCGCAAGGGCCTCACGCTTGCGGGCGAGCTCGAGGTCGACGCCAACCAGCGCGTGCTGGGCGATCCGACGCGGTTGACGCAAGTGCTGCTGAATTTCACCGCCAACGCATTGAAGTTCACGCACACCGGATCGGTGACGCTGCGCTGTCAGCCGCTGCAGGGCGACGTTCATTCCGGCATGTTCCGTTTCGAGGTGCAGGACACCGGCATCGGCGTTTCGCCGGCTGACCAAGCGCGTATCTTCGAGCCCTTCGAGCAGGCTGACACGGTCACCCACAAGCGAGCGAGCAGCGGGCTCGGGCTCACAATCAATCGCCTGCTGGTGCGTGCAATGGGTGGCGAAGTCGGCCTTCAAAGCGCACCCGGCGGCGGCAGCCTGTTCTGGTGCACCGCGCGATTGCCACCAGCGCCTGCCGCTGCCGACGCTGCGGAGTTGGCGAACAACGTCGATCATGAGGACTTCATCCAGCGGCTAAAAGGTTCTCTTGCCGGCGCCACGCTGCTGGTGGTCGACGACAACGAGGTCAACCGAATCGTCGTGCGTGAACAGCTCAAATTGGTCGGTCTGGAAGCTGACGAGGCCCAGGACGGCCTTCGAGCGGTTGAGATGGCCAAGCGTGCGGACTACGATCTGATACTGATGGACGTTCAGATGCCGACACTGGACGGAATCGAGGCGACGCGGCAGATACGCACTATCGACCGCTACCGCAACATACCGATCATCGCGCTGACCGCCGACGCATTCAAGGCAGATCGGCAGCGCGTCATGGACGCCGGGATGAGTGACCACCTTGCCAAACCATTGCAGGCGCGTCAGCTCTATGCTGCGCTCGCGCAGTGGCTTGCGCCATCGCGACACCCAGCAGAAGACTGGCGCGGCGATCCGTGACCAGCATACGCAGAGGCTAGAGCTCGTCAACATTTGCACTGGGGCCGGTCGTTCAAAGAGTGACGGACCAATGAGGTCGTTGAACATGCGATCGCGGGCCGCCATGTTCGAGACGAGGCCGCCAATTCGGTCCATCGATCGTCCGGCAACTGCCCGTTGCGTGCCTCGCGATCCGCGAGCGGGTGACTCGAGCCGCCGACGTCGGTCATGATGCCAGCTGCGTGGATGCCGTGCGCGCTATGCTCTTCGCCCGATCCGTCGAACCGCCGCCGCGCGAGTACCTTGCCTGCAGGAGAACGCCATGAAGACGCGTGAATTCCGGACCCGCAACGGAAGAGACCTCAAGTTCTCGGCCATCGGCTTCGGCTCCGCGCCGATCGGCGAAGTCTACGAGCTCATCGACGAGAAGACGGCCATCGCGACGGTCGAGGAGGCCTTCGCCAGCGGCATTCGCGTCTTCGATTCGTCGCCTCACTACGGCAACGGCATCGCCGAATCGCGCCTGGGCGCCGGGCTGCGTCGTGCGCCGCGCAGCGATTTCATCGTCTCGACCAAGGTCGGCCGGGTGATGGATCCCTTCGCGAAGCCTGCGCCGCGCAACAAGGATGTCTACTCGCCCGGATTCGTAGGCGGGTACGCGCATGCGCCGCGCTTCGACTATTCGTACGACGGCACGATGCGTTCCGTCGAGCAGTCCCTGCTGCGCATGGGCCTGAGCGAGATCGACATCCTGCTGATCCATGACTGCGATGTCTGGACGCACGGCGCCGACGCGGGACGACGCTTCAAGGAAGCCATGGACGGCGCATATCGCGCGCTGGACAAGTTGCGCAGCGAGAAGACGGTCGCGGCCATCGGTTTCGGCATCAACGAGGCTGACACCTGCGTCAAGTTCGCGCGCGCTGGCGACTTCGACGTGGCCATGATGGCGGGACGCTACACGCTGCTGATCCAGAACGGCATGGCCGAATTCCTGCCGCTGGCCCTCGAGAAGAAGATGGGTGTCATGCTGGCCGGCGTGTTCAATTCCGGGATCCTTGCGACGGGCGCCGTGCCGGGCGCCAAGTTCGAGTACGCGGCGGCGCCACCGGAGATCATGGAGCGGGTACGCAGCATCGAGGCGATCTGCGCCGCGCACGGCACACCGATCCGGCGGGCCGCCTTGCAGTTCGCGATGGCGCACCCGGCGGTCGTCTCGGTCGTCCTCGGGGCCGCGAGCCCCGTGGAGATCGCTGCCAACGCGGCCGATGCCGATCAGGCGGTTCCGGCGGGGCTGTGGAGCGAACTGAAGTTGGCCGGACAGCTCGATCCATCGGCGCCAACGAGCTGAGCCGGCGATGCGGTCAACGGCCGGTTTCGGGCATCGCACCGGTGTGTCCCTCGGCGGCAACGTCGGTTGCGAAAACGGAATTGCGCATTGATGGCGCTGCAGCGCAGCGGTCTGGGCGCTTCGTGGGCACGCTCGGGGAATGGCCTGGATTGTAGGCAGCAGCCTCGACACAGCCGGGGGCCGGGCGTGCCGGAGAATCGCGGCTCGCCGGCAAACCCACGATGAAGGACAAACCTAGAGCGTCGAGCCGCATGCTGCCCCGCCACCGCCTGATGCACGTCATCGGCCGGCCGGGACCGCACGGGGCCCTTTCGCCGTTCCGAAAGACGCTGCTGTTCTTCGTGCTGCTGTTCCTGCTGAGCGGGCTGCTCGCGTGGCTGGACCCGCGGCCGACGCTGCGCCATGTCAGCCTGTCGATCCTGTCCGGCGCGTCCACCGGCAACTACCACGCCACCGTCGACAAGCTGGGTGCCGAGGTGGCGCGCAAACACGGCAGCATCCGCAACCAGGCCTCGGCCGGCTCGGTGGAGAACTTGCAGCGGCTGATCGCCGCCAAGCACTCCTGCGCGTTCCAGTTCGCGCTGGTCCAGGGCGGCACCGTGCCCAAAGACTCGGGGCTCGAACTGCTGGGCCGGCTGCCGCAGCCCGAATCCCTGATCATCCTCGGCCGCGACCTGCAGGGCGTGCGCTCGCCCCTCGATCTGGTCGGCAAGCGCATCGGCATCGGCCCGGTCGGCAGCGGCACCGAGCAGATGATGCGCCTGCTGCTGGCGCGGGTGCCGGAACTGCAGCTCGCCGTCTCGACGCCGACCATCGACCAGCAGCTCGACATGTTGGTGCACGGCGAGCTCGATCTCGGCGCGATGGTCATCGACGACGGCTCCGCCCTTCTGCACGACGCTGTCGCACACCGCAAGCTGCAGATTCTCGACATGCCTGAAGCGCCGGCACTTGCGCGTCGCCTGCCGTTCACGCGTGCCGGCACCATCGAGGCCGGGCAGATCGACTACGTGAAAAATCTGCCGCCGCACCACCTGAGCGTGCTGCAGATGGACACGTTGATCGTCGGTAACGGCTGCGCGCCCAACGGCGCCACGGTGGGGCTGCTGACTGCGCTGACCGAGGTCTTCCCAGGTTTCGTCCAGCACAACAAGGGGCAGCCCAACCTGAGCGGGCTGCCGGTGTCGGCGGTGGCGTCCAACTTCCTGCGCGACGAGGGCCCGGACGTCCTCGGCACCTATGCGCCGTGGGCCGTGGACATCCTGCCGCTGCCCACGTGGATCCAGCTCGGCGTGGCGCTGTCGGTGCTGTTCAGCGCGATGGCTATCGGCCACCGCTTCAATTTGTGGCGCATCGACGTGCATCGCGTGAAGATCGAACGCGAGGTTTCGGCGCTGTTCCACCCGGGCGTGACGCTGGGCGAGATTGCCGACATGCCGCTCGACGGATTGCACGGTGCGCCCGAGGCGCGGGCCCGGCTCGACGAGCTGATGTCGAGGCTGGAGGCGCTGGCCGAGCGCTGCCGCCGGCAGTCGCTGTCGATCCTGGTGCCTATGGGCGCCGAGATGTTCTATCGCTACCAGGAATCGCTGATTGCAGAACTGCTGTACGCGCTGCGCCTGTTCCGCGACCGGCTGCCGGCCGCTACCTGAACAGGTATTCGTCGGCGTTGTCGCTGCCAGGATCACGTACGATGATCCGGCCAGACACGCATCCCCGCACCACGCGAGAGTCGTGCCGCCTGAACGACGAGAGGTCTATGTCGGCCGTTTTCTCTGCCCGGCCGACAATAGGGCGCCTCCGCGCCGGACTGCGCGGCTCACCAACGGCGACGCATGGACCGCAGCGCGAACCGAGTATTCATCTCCTACCGGCGGGACGACGCCGCGGGTTACGCCGGCCGGTTGGAGGAAGCGCTGGAAAGGCGTTTCGGCCACGGCAGCGTCTTCCGCGACGTGCTCGATATCCCGCCAGGCGAGGACTTCGTCGCCGCGATTCGCGCCCGGCTGGCCGGCGCGCAGACGGTACTGGTGCTGATCGGCCCGCGCTGGGCGGGCGGCGAAGCGCCTGGGCTGCGGCGCATCGACGACGCCAGCGACTTCGTGCGCCTGGAGACAACGGTGGCTCTGGAGAGTGGCGCCATCGTGGTGCCGGTGCTGCTGCCGGGCGCCGAGATGCCGGCCGAGGCAGACCTGCCCGTGCAACTGAAGCCGCTGGCCCGACGCAATGCGCTGAGGCTGAGCGACGCGCACTGGGACGCCGACATCGGGCGATTGGCCGACGCCATCGGCCTGCCTCGGCGGCGCAGCGTCTGGCCATGGGCGCTGGGCGGCGCGGCCATCGCCGTCAGCGCCGTCGCAGCGCTGTGGCTGAAGCCCTGGGTGCCGGCCGACCCGTGGGCGCGGCTGCTCGGCAGCTGGCAGGCTGAGGCCAAGTACAGCTGGGGCGCGAAGCACGACGAGCGCTTCGAGTTCAAGCGCCATGCCGGGCAGCCGACCGGCACCGCCACCTTCCTGAGTTTCCCGCGCGTCATCGAGAAGCTGGAGTTCGACGGTAGCAACGTGCGCTTCGAGACCCGCACGCAGCAGTCGATGGGCAATGAGACGCGTGAGCTCACGCACCGCTACAGCGCAGAGATGCGTGGCAAGCCGCCCGACGAACGGCTGGCGATGCGCATGCAGACCAGTGGCGCGTTCCATAGCACCCCGCCGCTGGAGTTCGAGGCAAGGCGCGTTGCCCCGGCAGTGACGGCCTCCTCTGCGGTGCGCTGACGCAGCGGCCGACCGCCAGCGCTGCGAACTTGCGAGGTCGTGCGACGCCTGTCGGGCCGAGTCCGCGGCCTGCGGTGGAGGTGGCGTGAGTCGGTTGCGCAGACAAACAGAAGGCTCGAACTGCGAAACGCCGCGCCCTCACCCCGGGGGAATGGAAAGTACGGCGGACTTCAGGTCGGGAAACACCTTGCCGACCTTCGCCGTGACGTACTCGCCGTACGTGCCCTCGAACGCCTGCAGGTTGGCGGCGTCCCAGCGCCGCGCGCTGTCGTCCGCGCCGGCGGCGGCCACCGGCACGGGCTCGATGCGGGTGTCGAAATCAGGATCGAAGAAGAGCGGGATCGACAGGCGGTCGCGGCCGCTCGTGTTGATGCCGACGCGGTGCGGCAGCGAGCGAAGCAGGCCGCCCGTCATCCGGTCGAGCATGTCGCCGATGTTGCAGACGAAGGTTCCCGGAATCGGCGGCGCGGCGAGCCAGCCTTCTTCCG
>Ga0247820_10000361_pt1 | contig 23988 bp, 22 predicted proteins | sample 13C_Glucose_Day1_2_FD_192480 | JGI IMG/M metagenome (GOLD analysis project Ga0247820, IMG submission 192480) | Soil microbial communities from agricultural site in Penn Yan, New York, United States - 13C_Glucose_Day14 | ecosystem: Environmental > Terrestrial > Soil > Agricultural land | place...
TCCCCACCCCGCGTCCGCGCTCCCGGACGACCCCGGACGCCCAGGGGCCCGGGTCCGGTTTGCCCCGCCCCGAGAACCGGCTGGGTCGTCATGTACGCCCTGGAGCGAGGTCCCCGGGCGGGGGCCGGCGTGGTGCCCGACGTGACGGAGCCGGCCCGGCGCCGCAGGGCCGCCCGCTACCGCTGAGAGAACGGTCTCCTGGCCCCGTGGCCACCGGCGGCGTCGCCGTCGCCGTTGGCCACGGCCCTGTCCCGGCGGCGTGAGTGCAGCAGACCCAGTTCCTGGGCGCGTGCGCCCAGGGCCACTCGCCCGTTGGCCTGCAACTGCTCCATGAGCCGCTGAACCCTGCGCTGCACGGTGCGGTGACCCACGTCGAGATGCCGCGCGATCGACGCGTCACTGAGTCCCGTATACAAGAGGTTCAAGATTTTTCGGTCATTGGCGTCGATGGCAGAAAGATCGGAAAAAGTTCTCGGTGCGGTGGTCAAAATATCCCCGATGCGGTCTGTGGTCTCTTTTCGTCTCTATTTTAAATGCGGCTTGGTTGCATGGGGAAGTTAATAAAATGGGAAGGAAAAGGGCGGGACGGTGCCGAAGCACCGTCCCGCCCGCCGCCGGCCGGGCCGTCACAGAGACGGCCCGGGGTCCGCTCAGTACCAGGGCGTGCAGCTCTGGTCGCCCGACGGGTCCTCGACACAGGCCCGCATCATGTGCGTCGAGGGGTTGTAGTACATCGGCGTGCGCGTCCAGTAGTAGTTCGTCCCGCCCGGGATCTTGGCGGTCCAGCCCGAGGCGCCGCCCTGCTTCAGGCCGAGCCGCCAGTAGCAGGTGGACTGGTCCTTGGTGCAGCGCTGGACGTACACGTCCCAGTTCTGCTCGCCCGAACCGCTGATGTAGTGGAGCCGGGCCCAGCTGTACTGGTCGCCGTCGGTCTTGCCCCACCGCATCTCGTACAGGAACGAGTTGCCGAGCTGGTAGGGGCCGTACGGGGAGACCGGCCCGGTCTCCCAGCTCTGGATGTTCGGGTCGTGGCCGTCGCAGCCGAAGTTGTCACACGCGAGGACGCCGGCCGAGGCGGAAGCCGGGACCATCAGGGCCAGGGCGAGCGCGCTGAACAGGGCGCCGAACATCACGCCGATCCGTGACCGGAGTTTCATTTCTCCTCCATGGGCAAAAGCACCGAAAAAAGAGCACCCGGACAAGCGGTGCCGCAGGTGACTATGTCATGGCCGGGACGGAGGAATACGTAATTCTGTGGCACTGGCGTAATGATGCCGGGCATGTTTATTTCGGCGGGCGCATGGAAAAAGGGAAAAAACCGCGCTTCGCCCCCTTCCGGAGAAGGGGGCGGAAGCACGGCGGTTCGGCGAGGGGCACTCAGCCGCAGTGGACGCCCTTGAGGCTCCGGCCGGCCCATATGCCGCCGTTGTCCTCGCCGCCGCCGAGGTCGATGCAGTGCCCGTTGGTCGACGTCACGGTGACCGGCCCCGCGTAGTAGCTGTACGCACCGTAGTCGAGCTTGTTGTTGCTGCTGCCGGTGATGTTGATGCCGACTTCCATGTAGTGGCTCTTGCCGTAGTACTTCTTGGCCAGCAGCACGGCGCAGTTGGTCCCGCCGTTCGCCGAGGAGTAGTACAGGCGCAGCTGCCCCCACACCTCGCCCGACGCGGGGGTGTTGTACGTGTCGATGAGGCTCCCCGGGCAGCCGTACTCGGAGGCGCCCGCGGTGGCGGCGAAGGCGCCGGGCGCCGTGGCCACACCGAGACCGGTGAACGACAGCGTGAGGGCGGCCGCGGTGGCGAGTGTTCTGCGCATGGTCAGGCCACCCCGTGGCAGTTGGACACGACGTTGGAGCCGAAGTCGATTCCGCCCGTGACGGTGCCGTCCCAGTCCCCGAGGAAGGCGTTGATGACGACGGACGTCCCTTCCTTGATGTCGAGGTTGACGTCGCGGACGCCGGAGTCCGCGCCGTTCCTGTTCCAGTAGAAGTAGTGACCGTCGCCGTAGATCTCGATTCCCCCGATGGCGGAGTGGCCGTCGGCGAAGATGTCGTCGATCAGCAGGTGCTCTCCGTACGCCTTGAACGTGGCCTTGGCGCCGCCGTTGTCGGAGTAGTCGGTGCAGTCCGTCTCGGCCCCGGCGGTCGACGTCATGCCGATGCTGAGGGCGGCGACGATCGGGAGTACGGCGGCGACGCGCGCGAACTTGCGCATGGGATTACCTCTTCGTTCTCTCGTGGTGGATCCGTGGGTTTGTGGTTCAGTCCTTGTGGCAGGAGGCCGAGATCACCAGCCGCGGCTCCAGGTCCGCCGAGAAGGGCGTGCCGGCCGCGGGGCTCTGCTCGCAGACCGTGGAGGACCAGCTGCGCTCCTTGGACAGGGGCTCGCCGGTGATGTCCACGTGAATGCGCTGCGGTGTGTATCCCGCGAGTACGAGCCGGTCGGAGGCCGCGCGCAGGCGCACGCCCACGACGTTCGGCGTCGCGTCGGCCTTCCTTTCGGCGCCGACCTTCTCCGGGCAGGCCTCGGAATCGCGGACCGCGAAGAGGATCACCGCGCTGAGCTTCGGCTTCTCCTTCTCGAAACAGACCTTGAATTCCTCCGCGTGAGCCGGACTCACATACCGGTTCAGGCCTGTCGCGTCGCGGAGCGAGAACCCCTTTTTCTGGTCCGCCTTTTCCTGCATGGCGACGTCGAGCGGGCCCTTGGCAGGAGTGGCGGCGGATTCACTGCCGGCGTGTGCCGCGACCGGATTGCTGTGCTCGTCTCCCGCTGTGTCCGAGCCGCACCCGGTGATACCGGCCAGAATCGCCAGAGAGGCCGCGCCGCTTGCCAAGAGGCCGCGTATTCGCCCCTCGAAGTCCTTCTGGAACCCCATGAATCACTCCTCCCCTCATGCGCACGGTGATCAAAGGAACACCAGGGGAATTGCCGAGTCAAGGGATCAGTCGCTGTCCGAATTGGGCAATTGCTGAGTCATTCTGTGTCTTCGGGTCCGTCTCATGTGGCGCCCGCCCGCGGGCCGGAGCGGGCCCCCGCCCGGCCCGCAGCCCCGCGGCCCTCACGATCGCGGCGGCCCAGTCGGAGTCGCCCGGACGCGCGAACTCACCGCCTGCCGCGGCCCGGTGCAGCCCTCGCCACACCCCGGCCTTCGTCCAGGCGGTGAAGCGGCGGTGCGCGGTCGCCGGCGACACCCCGAGCCAGGGCGGCAGCAGGCGCCAGGCACAGCCGCTGGTCAGCACGTACACCACCGCGGTGAGCACCGCGCGCTCGTCGGCGGGGGGCGTGCCCCCGCCCTGCCGGCGCGGGGCGAACGCCGGCAGCAGCGGCTTCGTCAGGGCCCACAACTCGTCGGTGACCAGCCGTCGGGAGAGATCGCCAAGCATGCCCACCATCGTCGTCGGCGCCACATGAGACAGCGGTCGGCCGACGTGAATTGTCGCAATTACGCCAGCGGCCCTGCCTCGGCCCAGCGGCCCGCCGGGCCGAGGGAGGGCCGCGGAACGGAGGAGGGGCCCGCCGGTGACACCGGCGGGCCCCTCCTCCGTCGTGGTCGCCGGCCTCGCGACTGTGCGCCCGGCCGGACCCGGAAGCTCCTCGGAGCGGTTATCCGCGTCCTCCGCCGTTCCCGTTGCCCCGGATGAAGCCGTCGGGGAAGGTCGGCTCCGTGCCGCCGCCGCCGTCGTTCCCGCCGCCGGTCAGGCCGCCCAGGAAGCCGTCGCCCCCGTTGCCGCCGTTGCCGTCTCCGTTGCCGTTGTCGTTTCCGCCGCCGGGCTTGTCACCGCCGTCCTCGTCCTTCTCCTTCGGGTCGGGGATGTGGACGGGGACGAAGGAACCGGCCTCCTTGCCCGAGAGGGCGCCCGTCATGGCGTCCTTCCAGATCGGGCCCGGGGTGTCGGCGCCGTAGACGAGGTCGTGGTAGACGCCGCCGATGGTGATGTTCTGCATCTTCACCTGCTGGGTGGCGCTGCCGACCCAGACGGCGCCCGAGAGGTTCGGCGTGTAGCCGACGAACCAGGCGTTGCGGCGCTCGTCGGTGGTACCGGTCTTGCCCGCGTTGTCCCGGTCGCCGAGCCCGGCCTGCTGGCCGGTACCGGAGTCGACCACGCCCTTGAGCAGGGCGTTGATGGTGTCGGCGGTCTTCTCCGACATCGCCCGCGAGCAGGCGGACTTCGGCACCTGGAGGCTCTTGCTGGTGTCGCCCACCCGCTGCGTGACCGCCTCGATGGCGACCGGCGTGCAGTACATGCCGCGGTTGGCGAAGGCGGCGTACGCGGACGCCATGGTCAGCGGGGAGACGGACTCGGTGCCCAGGGCGATCGACGGGACCTGGGGCATCTGCTTGCCGCTGCCCTGGCGGACGTGCAGCTTCTCGGCCATCTTGGTGACCGGGCAGAGGCCGATGTCCGCGACCATCTCGATGAAGTAGGTGTTGACCGAGAGGGCCATCGCCTTCTTCAGCTGGTACGGGCCCTTCTCCGACTCGTTCTCGTTCGGGATCTTGGCGCCGTCTTCGTTGGTGTAGGGCTTGCCGCAGGTCTGGATGGGGCTCGGCACCGTCAGCTCGTACGGCGAGGGGTACTCCTGGGTCGCCGGGCGACCCTCCTCGAGGGCGGCGGCCGCCACGAACGGCTTGAACGTGGAGCCCGTCGGGAAGCCGGCGCTCGTCCCCATCGCGTAGTCCACCGAGTAGTTGATCTCGGTCTCGTGCTCCTTGGCGTTGGAGCCGTACGGCTTCGACTGCCCCATCGCCACGATCTTGCCGGTCCCCGGCTCGACGAGGGTGGTCGCCGCGGCGACCTCGTCGCTCGCGTTGATGTGGTCCTGCAGCGACTGGTGGACGGACGCCTGGGCCTGGGGCTCCAGGGTGGTGCGGATGGTGAGGCCGCCCTGGTTCCACAGCTTCGCCCGGGTCTTCGCGTCCTTGCCGAAGACCGGGTCGTTGAGGAACACGTTCTTGACGTAGTTGCAGAAGAACCCGGCGTCGTTGACCGCGGTGATGCAGCCGTTCTTCGGCTTGCTGACCTTCAGTCCGAGCGGGGCCTTCGCCGCCTTGTCGGCCTCCTCCTGGGAGACGTCGCCGACCGCGGCCATCCGGGCGAGCACGGTGTTGCGCCGCTTCGTCGCCTCCGCCTCGTCGTTGACCGGGTCGTAGCGGCTCGGCGACTGGACGATGCCGGCGAGGAGGGCGGACTCCTGGAGGTTCAGGTCCTTGGCGGCCTTGGAGAAGTACCGCTGGGCGGCGGCCTCGACGCCGTACGCCTGCTGCCCGAAGAAGGTGATGTTCAGGTAGTTCTCGAGGATCTTCTTCTTGCCCAGCTCCTCCTCGACCTGGATCGCGAACTTCAGTTCGGCGATCTTGCGGCCGAGGGTCTGCTGCGTGGCCTGCGCGACCTTCGTCGGGTCGTCGCCCGCCTCCTCGACGAACACGTTCTTCACGTACTGCTGGGTGAGCGTGGACGCGCCCTCGGAGACCTCACCGCTGCGCGCGTTCTTGTTGAGGGCGCGCAGCACGCCCTTGAGGTCGACCGCGCCGTGCTCGTAGAAGCGCGAGTCCTCGATCGCGACGATCGCCTTCTGCATGAACGGCGAGATGTCCTTGAGGTCGACCACCGTGCGGTCGCGCGAGTAGACGGTGGCGATCTGGCCGCCGTCCGCGTCGAGGATGGTGGTGCGCTGACTCAGCGGCGGCGTCTTGAGGTTGGCCGGGAGCTCGTCGAAGCTCTCGACCGATCCCTTCGCCGCCAGGCCCAGCGCGCCCACGGCGGGCAGCGCGATGCCGGCCATGACGGCCCCCGCGAGGACACTGACACCGAGGAACTTGGCGGCCTGCTGCGTGGAGGACAGGCCACCGCCCGAGCGCTTCTTTGGCATGGGAGCAGCCTACGTTCTCATTCGCCGGACAAGCGTATATGCCTTGGCCTAAGCTGCTCTCAACTGTCACAGCAGTGAGGCCACGTATCAATACGTCCGGCGAACCCGAATCGTTCCGGATCTGCTCGACTTTCTTCGTACGAGTTCGGTCGAGGTGTGTTGAGTCCGTGTCCGGATCCGCCTCGTGTGTCACACCGTGCCCTATGTGACGCAACTGAAACGCCATGGAATGCCGGGTTCGTCACGCATGTCGCCCCCTCACTCCCCCGGGTGATCTGCCGCTTACCCATAGTCCGTTCGGACCATTCAAGATTGGGCCCGCTGGGGGTGTTGCGCTGTGCCCACCTTCCGTAACGTCCTCAACTGGCGGCGGTGAATATGCCGCTGCCGCCGTGGGGGAGCCTCGATTCGGGAGAGGACGGCGCCGGTATGGGCTGGGTTACCGACTGGAGTGCGCAGGCCGCCTGCCGCACTACCGATCCGGATGAACTGTTCGTTCAGGGAGCAGCGCAGAACAGGGCCAAGGCGGTGTGCACCGGATGTCCGGTACGCACCGAATGTCTGGCCGACGCGCTCGACAACCGCGTCGAGTTCGGCGTGTGGGGAGGCATGACGGAGCGTGAGCGCCGGGCGCTGCTGCGCCGGCGGCCCACCGTGACGTCCTGGCGCAGGCTGCTGGAGACCGCGCGCTCGGAGTACGAGCGGGGGACGGGTGTCGTCCCGCTCGACGACGACGAGGTGTACGAGAACTACGCGGCGGTGAGCTGAGGGCCCTCGGGGGGTCCTTGGTCCCACGCGGTGCCCCGACGGCTCCCGGGTCAGGGGGTTTCGGGCAGCTCCGGCCGGCCGGCCGCGAGCCGGTCACCGATGTCCCGGAGCCCCGCGAGGTCGTGCACGTCACCGGGGAGCGCGGCCACCTCGGTCACCGCCACCTCGGGATGCAGCGCGGTGAAGCGGTCACGTGTGCGCTGCTCGCGTGAGAGCAGCCGCATCCGCTCGGCGTGCAGCCTCAGCAGGCCGGCGGTGAGCCGGTCGACGGACCGCTCCGCGTCCGCTTCGGCGGTCTCAGAGGTGGGGGAGTCTGAACTGCCGTACGTTTCGGGGGAGTTACGAACTCCAGCTTTCCCGTCCTCCTGATCCACAATGCGGGAGTCCTCAAGATTTTCCGCGGCGGCGAGCGCCCGCTCGGCCGACAGCCGGTCCGCGCCGCTGCCGTGGACCCGGTTGAGCACCAGACCGGCCAGCGGCATCCGCTCCGCGGCCAGCCGCTCCACGAAGTACGCGGCCTCGCGCAGCGCGTCCCGCTCCGGGGCCGCCACCACCAGGAACGCCGTCCCCGGCGCCTGGAGCAGCTTGTACGTGGCGTCCGCACGCGTACGGAACCCGCCGAACATCGAGTCCATCGCGGCCACGAACGTCTGCACGTCCTTCAGCAGCTGGCCGCCGAGCACCTTGCCCAGCGCGCCGGTCATCATCGACATCCCGACGTTCAGGAACTTCATCCCCGCCCGGCCGCCGACCTTCGCCGGGGCCAGCAGCACGCGGATCAGCTTGCCGTCGAGGAAGGAACCGAGCCGCTTGGGGGCGTCCAGGAAGTCCAGCGCGGAGCGGGACGGCGGGGTGTCGACCACGATGAGGTCCCACTCGTCCCGGGACCGCAGCTGGCCCAGCTTCTCCATCGCCATGTACTCCTGCGTGCCCGCGAAACCGGCGGAGAGCGACTGGTAGAAGGGGTTGCCCAGGATCGCGGAGGCCCGCTCCGGGTCCGAGTGCGCCTCGACGATCTCGTCGAAGGTGCGCTTCATGTCCAGCATCATCGCGTGCAGTTCGCCGCCGGCGGAGTCGTCGACGCCCTTCACCCGGCGCGGGGTGTTGTCGAGCGAGTCGATCCCCATGGACTGGGCGAGCCGGCGGGCCGGGTCGATGGTGAGCACGACCACCTTGCGCCCCCGCTCGGCCGCGCGCAGGCCCAGCGCGGCGGCGGTGGTGGTCTTGCCGACCCCGCCCGAGCCGCAGCACACCACGATCCGGGTGGTGGGGTCCTCGATCAGCGGGTCGATGTCGAGCGAGCGGGTGGGGGAGAGGTGCTGCCGGGACGGGTCCTGCGCCTGCGCCGATTCCGGACCACGACTCATGAGATCCCCTGCTTCCGGTGCTTCCGACTCGTGACGGGGCCGGTCATGACACGTCCTGTCCGCGCAGCTCCCTGGCGAGCGCGTACAGGCCGGCCAGGTCCATGCCCTCCGCCAGCAGTGGCAGTTCGTGCAACGGCACGCCGAGGTCCGCCAGCACGGCGCGCTGCTCCGTCTCCAGCGTGTACCGCTCGGCGTACTCCTCCGCCTGCGCGAGCAGCGGGTCCACCAGCCGCTCGGCGTGTCCTCCGCGCCGCGCGCCGCCGAGCCCCGCGGACGACAGCGCCCGCGCGATGGAGGAACGAGGGACCGCCTCCGCGAGTTCCAGACCGGGCCCGTCCAGCACCTCCGGCCGGACCATGTTGACCATGACCCGCCCCACCGGCAGCCGCGCGGAGCGCAGTTCCGCGATGCCGTCCGCGGTCTCCTGGACCGGCATCTCCTCCAGCAGCGTCACCAGGTGCACGGCCGTCTCCGGCGATTTCAGCACCCGCATCACCGCCTGTGCCTGATTGTGTATCGGGCCGATCTTGGCCAGCCCCGCGACCTCGTCGTTGACGTTCAGGAAGCGGGTGATGCGGCCGGTCGGCGGGGCGTCCATCACGACGTAGTCGTAGACGAACCGCCCGCCGCGGTCCTTGCGCCGCACCGCCTCGCACGCCTTGCCGGTCAGCAGGACGTCCCGCACGCCGGGGGCGATGGTGGTGGCGAAGTCGATGGCGCCGAGCTTCTTCAGGGCACGGCCGGCGCTGCCGAGCTTGTAGAACATCTGGAGGTAGTCCAGAAGGGCCTGTTCCGCGTCGATGGCGAGGGCGTACACCTCGCCGCCGCCCGGAGCCACGGCGATCTTCCGCTCCTCGTAGGGCAACGCCTCCGTTTCGAAGAGCTGTGCGATGCCCTGGCGGCCCTCGACCTCGACGAGAAGCGTCCGCTTCCCCTCCGTGGCCAGGGCCAGCGCGAGGGCCGCGGCCACCGTGGTCTTGCCGGTTCCGCCCTTGCCGCTGACGACCTGGAGCCTGCTCACGTCTTCGAGCCTAAATGCTCGCGCCGCCGCCCGGCGGCTCCGGGTCGCGGTTCCCGGAAGTCGTGCCCCCGCACGAGGGGGCGGGACGGGGGCCGCGAGCGGCCCGGCCCGGAGGCTAGAGTCGGCCGCATGACCAAGTGGGAATACGCGACTGTGCCGCTGCTCGTCCATGCAACGAAGCAGATTCTGGACACCTGGGGCGAGGACGGCTGGGAGCTCGTCCAGGTCGTGCCCGGGCCGAACAACCCCGAGCAGCTGGTGGCCTACCTGAAGCGCGAGAAGCAGGCATGAGCGCCGTCGAGGCGAGACTGGCCGAGCTGGGCCTGACCCTGCCGGAGGTCGTACCTCCGCTGGCCGCGTACCAGCCGGCCGTGCGGTCGGGGCAGTACGTCTTCACCGCCGGCCAGCTGCCCATGGTGGACGGCAAGCTCCCGCTGACCGGCAAGGTCGGTGCGGAGGTCACCCCGGAGGAGGCGAAGGAACTGGCGCGCACCTGCGCGCTGAACGCCCTCGCCGCGGTCAAGTCCGTCGCCGGGGACCTGGACCGCGTCGCCCGCGTGGTGAAGGTCGTCGGCTTCGTGGCCTCCGCCGCGGACTTCACCGGCCAGCCGGGTGTCCTCAACGGGGCGAGCGAACTGCTCGGCGAGGTCCTGGGCGACAAGGGCGTCCACGCGCGCAGCGCGGTGGGCGTCGCGGTACTGCCCCTGGACGCCCCGGTGGAGGTCGAGATCCAGGTCGAACTCACGGAGGCGTGAGCCTCCGGCGGGCGGCGCGAAGTTCCTGCGCGCCGCCCGCCGACGGATCCGCCGCGCCGCCGTCCCGGTACTGCCGTCCGCACGTACCGCCATTCGGTGGTGCCGACGCGGCACGACGAGCAGGCGCCGTACCTGTCACGACGGCGCCGGGTGCGGCCCGTACGCCGACTCCCGGTGGGCACTCGAACATCCGCCCGTCACGGGATAGCCTCCGGCCATGGCGAATGCGCAGGCTGACGGTCAGTGGTACCCGCCGGAGTGGCCGGAGCTGATCCGGGCCCTCGCGAGCGGCGACCTCACGCCGGCCGTGCCGAGACGCGCGGCCACCGTCATGCTGCTCAAGGACACCGGCGACGGACCCGCCGTGCACATGCTGCGCCGGCGTACGTCCATGGCGTTCGCCGGAGGCGCGTACGCCTACCCCGGCGGCGGCGTGGACCCGCGTGACGACGACCGGCACGTGCGCTGGGCGGGCCCCACGCGCGCCTGGTGGGCGGACAGGCTGGGCGTCGACGAGGCGGGCGCCCAGGCGATCGTCTGCGCGGCCGTGCGCGAGACGTACGAGGAAGCCGGCGTCCTGCTCGCCGGACCCACCCCCGACACCGTCGTCGGCGACACCACGGGCGAGGACTGGGAGGCGGACCGCGCCGCGCTCGTCGCGCGCGAGACGTCCTTCGCGGAGTTCCTGGACCGCCGGGGGCTGGTGCTGCGCTCGGACCTGCTCGGCGCGTGGACGCGCTGGATCACCCCCGAGTTCGAGCCCCGCCGCTACGACACCTGGTTCTTCGTCGCCGCGCTCCCCGAGGGCCAGCGCACCCGCAACGCCTCCACGGAGGCCGACCACACGGTGTGGATCACCCCGCGCGACGCGGCCGCCGGGTACGACCGGGGCGAGCTGCTGATGATGCCCCCGACCATCGCGACCCTGCGCCGGCTCACGGCGTACGAAACGGCCGCGGAGGCGCTCGACGCGGCGCCCGCGCGGGACCTCACGCCCGTGCTCGCCACCGCGCGCCTGGTGGAGGGCGAGATCGTGCTCTCCTGGCCGGGACACGACGAGTTCACCAAGCGCATCCCGACCGGTGGAGCCCCCGCATGACGGACGCCAGCGCCCTTCCCGGCCGGCCGCGCGGCGGTGTCCTCTCCGGCCCGGCCACCGCGCGTGCCGTCAACGTGCTGGCCCCCAACCCGTCGGCGATGACCCTGGACGGCACCAACACCTGGATCCTGTCGGAACCGGACTCCGACCTCGCGGTCGTGGTCGACCCCGGCCCGCTGGACGACGGGCACCTGCGGCACGTCGTGGGCACGGCGGAGCGGGCCGGCAAGCGGGTCGCCCTCACCCTGCTGACGCACGGTCACCCCGACCACGCCGAGGGCGCCGCCCGTTTCGCCGGGCTGACCGGCACGAAGGTGCGGGCGCTGGACCCGGCGCTGCGGCTCGGTGACGAGGGGCTGGCCGCCGGGGACGTCATCGCCGTCGGAGGCCTGGAGCTGAGGGTCGTACCGACCCCCGGCCACACGTCCGACTCCCTGTGCTTCCATCTCCCGGCCGATCAGGCGGTCCTCACGGGCGACACCGTCCTGGGCCGCGGCACGACCGTCGTGGCCCACCCCGACGGCCGTCTCGGCGACTACCTGGACACGCTGCGCCGGCTCAGGTCGCTCACGGTCGACGACGGCGTCCACACGGTGCTGCCAGGCCACGGGCCCGTGCTGGAGGACGCCCAGGGCGCCGTCGAGTTCTACCTCGCCCACCGCGCCCACCGGCTCGCCCAGGTCGAGACGGCCGTCGAGGCCGGCCACCGCTCACCGGCCGAGGTCGTCGCCCACGTCTACGCCGACGTGGACCGCTCCCTGTGGCCCGCCGCCGAGCTGTCGGTACGGGCCCAGCTGGAGTACCTGCGGGAGCACGGCCTCATCTAGGCAGCTAGGCAGCGAGCGGCCGGGGCTGCCGTGCCCGCGGGGTCAGCGCGAGCGCTTCGCGAGGCGCTCGACGTCCAGCAGGATCACCGCGCGGGCCTCCAGCCGGAGCCAGCCGCGCTGGGCGAAGTCCGCCAGGGCCTTGTTGACCGTCTCGCGGGACGCGCCGACCAGCTGGGCCAGCTCCTCCTGCGTGAGGTCGTGCACCACGTGGATGCCTTCCTCGGACTGCACGCCGAAGCGGCGCGAGAGGTCCAGCAGCGCGCGGGCGACACGGCCCGGGACGTCCGAGAAGACCAGGTCCGACATCGCGTCGTTGGTCTTGCGCAGCCGGCGCGCGACGGCCCGCAGCAGCGCCGTGGCGACCTCGGGGCGGGCGCTCAGCCAGGGGGTGAGGTCGCCGTGGCCCAGGGCGAGCAGCTTGACCTCGGTCAGCGCGGTGGCGGTCGCCGTGCGCGGGCCCGGGTCGAAGAGCGACAGCTCACCGATCAGCTCGCCCGGACCGACCACGGCGAGCATGTTCTCGCGGCCGTCGGGGGACGTGCGGTGCAGCTTGACCTTGCCCTCGGTGACCACGTAGAGCCGGTCGCCGGGGTCGCCCTCGTGGAACAGGGAGTCGCCCCGCGCGAGGGTCACCTCACTCATGGAGGCGCGAAGCTCGGCGGCCTGCTCGTCGTCGAGCGCCGCGAAGAGCGGATTCCGCCGCAGAACGTCGTCCACGAGTTCTCTCCTTGTCGACCTGCTCAGGGGATCTTGTCCCCACGTACCAGGGGACCCTGGTGCCCATCTTGCCGGACGTTCCAAACAGTGTGATCTGTCACAAGGATGCCGTACGGGCCGGTCGGGGTAAGCGGCAGGGGTCCAATTGGACGCCGATCTTCAGGGTCCGGGGCGGATGTCGGTGCCGGGTCGTAGGCTGGCCGGGTGTCCAAATCGCCGGTGAGAGCACAGGCCGAGGGGGCTGCGCGGGTGGGTGTACGTCGCGATTCCGCTGTGGGCGAACAGGGCTCCGATGGTGGTAGGAAAACGGCGAAGACGACGAAGAGGTCCCCGGTGAAGGAGAAGCCGACGGCAGGCGCGGGCGGCGCCGGCGACAACAAGGGCGCCCCGGCGAAGAAGGCCCCCGCCGGCCCGGCGAGGGCGAGCGCGGCCAGGAAGACGTCGCCGGAGAGGAAGACGTCGCCGGAGAAGAAGACACCTGCCGGCAAGAAGACCGCGGCGGGCAAGAAGACCGCTCCGGCGGCGAAGAAGACCGCTCCGGCCGGGAAGAAGGCCCCGGCGAAGAAGACCGCCCCCGTCCGGAAGGCGCCCGCCGCCAAGAAGCCGCTCGTCGCGCCCAAGAAGGCGACCGCGTCCGTCCGGGCCGCCCCGGCGAAGACCGTCGTCGGGCCGGCCGGGGACGAGTCGCGCACCGCGCTGGTCCGCCGCGCGCGCCGCATCAACCGCGAGCTCGCCGAGGTCTTCCCGTACGCCCACCCGGAGCTGGACTTCGAGAACCCCTTCCAACTCGTCGTCGCCACCGTGCTCTCCGCGCAGACCACCGACCTGCGCGTCAACCAGACGACCCCCGCCCTCTTCGCGAAGTACCCCACCCCCGAGGACCTGGCCGCCGCCAACCCCGAGGAGGTGGAGGAGATCCTGCGCCCCACCGGCTTCTTCCGCGCCAAGACCCGGTCGGTCATGGGGCTTTCGAAGGCGCTCGTGGAGGACTTCGGCGGCGAGGTCCCGGGCCGTCTCGAAGACCTGGTCAAGCTGCCCGGCGTCGGCCGCAAGACCGCCTTCGTCGTGCTCGGCAACGCCTTCGGACGCCCCGGCATCACCGTGGACACGCACTTCCAGCGCCTGGTGCGCCGCTGGCGCTGGACCGAGGAGACCGACCCGGACAAGATCGAGGCGGCCGTCGGCGCGCTCTTCCCCAAGAGCGACTGGACCGACCTCTCGCACCACGTCATCTGGCACGGCCGCCGCATCTGCCACGCCCGCAAGCCCGCCTGCGGCGCCTGCCCCATCGCGCCGCTCTGCCCGGCGTACGGCGAGGGCGAGACCGACCCGGAGAAGGCGAAGAAGCTGCTGAAGTACGAGAAGGGCGGCCTCCCGGGACAGCGCCTCAAGCCCCCGCAGTCCTATCTGGACGCCGGCGGCCGGCCCGCCCCGCCGCTGGGGGCCGGATGACGCGGCGGCACGCACGGCCGGGACCGGCGGAACGATCTCGGGGCGGCCGGGCGTTGAACCGCTGGGACGGGGCCGGACGACGGGGGCGGCGATGACGTGGACGAGCGGTACCCGGGGCGGCCCGGTGACGGTCAGCAAGGAGGGGCTGCCCTCGTGGCTCGACCCGGTGGCCGACGCGGCGGAGACCGTCGCGCCGAGGCAGCTGAGCCGCTTCCTGCCTCCGGAGAACGGCACGGGGCGCCAGTCCGCCGTCCTCATCCTCTTCGGTGAGGGCGGGCGCGGCCCGGAGCTGCTTCTCATGGAGCGCGCGAGCTCACTGCGCTCGCACGCCGGACAGCCGGCCTTCCCCGGTGGCGCCCTCGACCCCGAGGACGGTGACCCGCAGGGCGAAGGACCGCTGCGGGCCGCTCTCCGCGAGGCCGAGGAGGAGACCGGGCTCGACCCGTCGGGCGTCCAGCTGTTCGGCGTGCTGCCCAAGCTCTACATCCCGGTCAGCGGCTTCGTCGTCACCCCCGTGCTGGGCTGGTGGCGGGTGCCCACCCCGGTCGGCGTCGTCGACCCGAACGAGACCGCGCGGGTGTTCACCGTCCCCGTGGCGGATCTCACCCACCCGGACAACCGTGCGACCACGGTCCATCCCAGCGGTCACCAGGGCCCGGCATTCCTGGTCGAATCGGCCCTCGTGTGGGGCTTCACCGCCGGGGTCATCGACCGGCTGCTGCACTTCGCGGGGTGGGAGCTGCCCTGGGACCGGGACAAGCGGGTCCCGCTGGACTGGCGGTCATGACAGGGTGGGCGCCGTGCTGGGTAGGACGAGGCGAGGCTTGAAGCGGTGAACGTGCTGGACATCCTGTTGCTCGTCGCCGCCGTGTGGTTCGCGGTCGTCGGCTACCGCCAGGGCTTCGTCGTCGGCATCCTGTCGGTGATCGGCTTCCTGGGCGGCGGTCTCGTCGCCGTCTACGCGCTCCCCGTCATCTGGGACGCGATGACGGACAACTCCGAGGTCGGTACGGCGGCCGCGGTGGTCGCGGTCGTCGTCGTCATAGTCTGCGCCTCCGTGGGCCAGGCGCTGACCACCCACCTCGGCAACAAACTGCGCCGCTACATCACCTGGTCCCCGGCCCGCGCGCTGGACGCCACCGGCGGCGCCCTGGTCAACGTCGTCGCGATGCTGCTGGTCGCCTGGCTGATCGGCTCCGCCCTCGCGGGCACGACGCTGCCGACGCTCGGCAAGGAGGTCCGCGGCTCCAAGGTGCTGCTCGGGGTCTCACGGGCGCTGCCGGGACAGGCGGACACCTGGTTCGCCGACTTCTCCTCGGTCCTCGCGCAGAACGGCTTCCCGCAGGTCTTCAGCCCCTTCTCCAACGAGCCCATCACGGACGTGCGGCCCCCCGACCCGGCCCTGGCGGGCAGCCCCGTCGCCCTGCGCGCGCAGCGCTCCATCGTCAAGGTGATGGGCACCGCCGAGAGCTGCGGCAAGGTGCTGGAGGGCACCGGATTCGTCTTCTCCGAACGCCGCGTCATGACCAACGCGCATGTCGTCGGCGGAGTCGACGAGCCGACCGTGCAGATAGGCGGCGAGGGCAGGAAGTACGACGCGACGGTCGTCCTCTACGACTGGAAGCGCGACATCGCCGTCCTCGACGTACCCGATCTGAAGGCGCCCGCGCTGCGGTTCACGAGCGAGGACGCGAGCAGCGGCGACAGCGCGATCGTCGCCGGCTTCCCGGAGAACGGGGCGTACGACGTCCGCGCGGCGCGCCTGCGCGGACGCATCACCGCCAACGGGCCCGACATCTACCACCGCGGCACGGTCCGCCGCGACGTGTACTCGCTGTACGCGACGGTCCGTCAGGGCAACTCCGGCGGCCCGCTGCTCACCCCTCGCGGCGAGGTCTACGGCGTGGTCTTCGCGAAGTCCCTCGACGACGCCGACACGGGGTACGCGCTCACGGCGGACGAGATCCAGGAGGACATCGCCAGGGGCCGCAGCGCCAACCAGCAGGTGGACAGCGACAACTGCGCGCTCTAGGACCCGTCCGGCAGATGCCGGACCTCGGGGCGTGGCGTCGTACGGAGGTGCGGGCCGTCAGCCGCGCGGGTGGCGCAGGCGGACGGAGACCCAGCGGGCCCGGCGGCGGAGGATACGCGGGATTCCCACCCTGAGGTCCGTACCTGCCATCTGTGGTGCACCGCCTCGCTGGTGGGAGCCCCTACCGGCCGCCGAGTGGCGGTCGCGGCCTGCGTCACTGTAGTCGTGCGTCCAGCCCATACCCGGACGTCTGCCCCCGCCCCAAGGTCGATAACCACCTCGGGCGTCCCCAATTGGCCTATGCGCGCGGCAATTGGCTGATCGTCAGACAAGCGTGCGGCAGGCTCATCGATCGGGTTCCGGATCCTTCAGCCAATTGATCAGTTCTGTGGAGAACGCGACCGGATCCTCTTCGTGCGGGAAGTGCCCCAGCCCGTCGAACAGCCGCCAGCGGTACGGCGCTTCGACGTACTCCCCGGACCCCGCGGCACTGCGCGTACGGACGACCGGGTCCAGCGAGCCGTGCAGATGCAGCGTCGGCACCCGCACCGGCCGCTTCATCCTGCGGTTGAACTGGATGCCGTCCGGGCGGGCCAGGGACCGCACCATCCAGCGGTACGGCTCGATCGAGCAGTGCGCCGTGGACGGGATGCACATGGCCCGCCGGTAGTGCTCCAGCGCCTTCTCGTCCGGGAGGTGCGGCCCGGACCAGTCCCGGATGAGCTCGGCCACCAGCGCCCCGTCGTCCGCGGTAAGCCGGCGCTCCGGGATCCAGGGCCGCTGGAAACCCCAGATGTGGGACAGGGCGGCGGACTGCCGGGCGTCGGAGACCAGCGTCGAGCGCCAGCGCCGCGGATGCGGCATGGAGGCCACGGCCAGCCGCCGTACCAGCTTGGGGCGCATCGCCGCCGCCGTCCACGCCAGATAACCGCCCAGGTCGTGGCCGACCAGCGCGGCGTCCGGCTCACCGAGGGAGCGGACCACCCCGGTGATGTCCAGCGCGAGGTTGGCCGGGTCGTAGCCGCGCGGTGTGCGGTCGCTGCCGCCGACCCCCCTCAGGTCCATGGCCACGGCCCGGAAACCGGCGTCGGCGAGCGCCGTGAGCTGGTGCCGCCAGGTCCACCAGAACTGCGGGAAACCGTGCAGCAGCAGCACCAGGGGGCCGTCGCCCAGCTCCGCGATGTGGAAACGGGCGCCGTTGGCGGCGACGTCGCGGTGGACCAGCCCGGCGCCGCCGGGGATGTCGAGGCGTACGACCGAGGCGGGTTGCGCCGGAGGGGTGGCGGGTTCCGTCATGAGGACGAGCGTGCCACAGCCTCGATGGCCTGGGGGACCCGGTCCTCGGGCAGCTCGGGGCGCGGGTGCGGCTTGGCCTTCTGCAGCACGCCCGCCGTCTCCTTCATCGAGGCGGCGACCTTCTGCGCGCCCCGGCCCTTCTTCGCCTTCTTCGCGAAGACGACGCCGATGAGCGCGAGGAACCCGGCGATCAGCACGTTCGCCGCGAAGGAGAGCAGGAAGCAGACCGCGAGGTTCCAGTGGCTCCAGGTGCGGATGCCGTAGGCCAGCGCGAAGTTCAGCATCGGCAGGGAGAACAGGAGCAGCACACCGGCCGCCGTGAACGCGCCGCCGCTGGTCGCTCCCCGCTTGACGTCCTGCTTGAGCTGCGCCTTCGCCAGCGCGATCTCGTCGTGCACCAGCGCCGACATGTCCGCCGTCGCCGAGGCGAACAGCTGGCCGATGCTGCGTTCGGCGCCGACCGGGCTGCCGTCGGGTGCGCTCATCGCGGTCTCCCTCTTCTGCGTACGTTCTGCGTTCCTGCGCGTACGGTTCAGTGTGCCGTCCGACGGTGCGTGTCCGGCGGTCGGCGCGTCGGTCTGTCGCGCCGCCGTCTTTTGTACCGTCTCGTCAGATCATGCCGGACCGTCGTGCTCCTCGCCTGCCCCGCCCGGCACTTCGGCAAGCGCGTCCCGTTCGGCCGCCTTCTCCCGGGCCAGCCGCCGGTGCTCGGACGCCTTCCGTTCGTGGATCTCCGCCATGCGCAGGTGGTACTCCGGGTCGTCCTGCTCGTAGACGTCCGGTATGCCGCTGTGGTCCTCGTCGAGCTCCTCCGCGTCCGTCAGCCTCCGGTACTTGGCATTGCGCACCTTCAGCAGGACGGTCGCGACGGCGGTGGCTATCAGCGAGCCGGCCAGCACGGCCGCCTTGACGCTGTCCGTCATCACCGCGTCGCCCTCGAAGGCCAGCTCCCCGATGAGCAAAGAGACGGTGAAGCCGATGCCGGCGAGGGTCGCCACCGCGAACACGTCCGCCCAGGCCAGGTCGTCACTGAGCGAGGCACGGGTGAAGCGAGCCGTCAGCCACGTACCGCCGAAGATGCCGAACGTCTTGCCGATCACAAGGCCGAGCACCACGCCGAGCGTCTCGGGCTGCGTGAACACCTTCGCGAGGGCGTCGCCGGAGACCGCCACACCGGCGCTGAACAGGGCGAACATCGGGACGGCGAGGCCCGCCGAGAGCGGCCGGACGAGGTGCTCGATGTGCTCGCCGGGGGAGTGCTCCTCGCCCTCGTGGCGGTGGCATCGCAGCATCAGGCCCATCGCGACCCCGGCGATGGTGGCGTGGACGCCGCTGTTGTACATCAGTCCCCACACGACCAGCGCCAGCGGCACGTACACGTACCAGCCCCGTACGCCCTTGCGCAGCAGCAGCCAGAACAGGGCGAGGCCCGCGACCGCGCCGCCGAGCGCCGCGAAGTTCAGGCTCTCGGTGAAGAAGACGGCGATGATCAGGATGGCGAACAGGTCGTCGACGACGGCGAGGGTGAGCAGGAAGGCCCGCAGCGCGCTCGGCAGGGAGGTGCCGATGACGGCGAGCACGGCGAGCGCGAAGGCGATGTCCGTGGCGGTGGGCACGGCCCAGCCCGCCAGGGAGCCGCCGCCGACGCCGCTGGTGAGCGTGTAGACCAGGGCCGGTACGACCATGCCGCACAGGGCGGCGACGACGGGGAGCGCGGCGGCCTTGGGGTCGCGCAGGTCTCCGGCGACGAGCTCGCGCTTGAGCTCGATCCCCGCGACGAAGAAGAAGACGGCGAGCAGGCCGTCGGCGGCCCAGTGCGCCACGGACAGGTCCAGGCCGAGGGCTCCGGGGCCGAAGTGGAAGTCGCTGACGCTCTCGTAGCTGCCGCGCAGTGCGGGTATGTTCGCCCAGACCAGCGCCGCGACGGCGGCGAGGAGCAGCAGCACCCCGCCGACGGTCTCGGTGCGCAGCGCGTCCGCGACGTAGGTCCGCTCGGGCAGGGAGAGACGTCCGAAGGCCTTGCGGGGGCTGGGGGTGCGGGGCGCGTTCACGGGAGGTTCCTCTGATCGGGGGCAGCACGAATCGTGTGCCGACCAGACTTCCCGGCGCTCCATGAGACAGCTTTTTGCTTAGTTTAGCTAACGTGCTCCTCGGTCGCACCAGGAGCACCGGGGGCCACCCGGCGCGTGAGCGCGCCGGGTGCCCCGTACAGCCTTGACCGGGCGGTGCCGGCTCAGTCCTCGCCGGGCGCCTGGGGCAGCTTGGCCTGGATGAGGTCCATGACCGCGGAGTCCGTCAGCGTGGTGACGTCCCCGAGCTCGCGGTTCTCCGCGACGTCCCGCAGCAGACGGCGCATGATCTTGCCGGAGCGGGTCTTCGGCAGCTCCGCCACCGGCAGGATCCGCTGGGGCTTGGCGATCGGGCCGAGCGTGGCGCCCACGTGGTTGCGGAGCTCGGCGACGAGGTCCTCGGTCTCCGCCGCCGTGCCGCGCAGGATCACGAAGGCGACGATGGCCTGGCCGGTCGTCTCGTCCGCCGCGCCCACCACGGCCGCTTCGGCCACCGAGGCGTGGGAGACCAGCGCGGACTCGACCTCGGTGGTGGAGATGTTGTGCCCGGACACCAGCATCACGTCGTCGACCCGGCCGAGCAGCCAGATGTCGCCGTCGTCGTCCTTCTTGGCTCCGTCACCGGCGAAGTACTTGCCCTCGAACCGCGACCAGTAGGTGTCGATGAACCGCTGGTCGTCGCCCCAGATGGTGCGCAGCATCGACGGCCACGGCTCGGTGAGCACCAGATAGCCGCCGCCGCCGTTGGACACCTCGTTGGCCTCGTCGTCGACGACGGTTGCGGAGATGCCCGGCAGCGGGGTCTGGGCCGAGCCCGGCTTGGCGTCGGTCACGCCCGGCAGGGGCGAGATCATCATGCCGCCGGTCTCGGTCTGCCACCAGGTGTCCACCACCGGGGTGCGGTCCGCGCCGATGTTCTTCCGGTACCAGATCCACGCCTCGGGGTTGATCGGCTCACCGACGGAGCCGAGCACCCGCAGCGAGGACAGGTCGAACTTGGCGGGGATGTCGTCGCCCCACTTCATGAACGTCCGGATCGCGGTGGGCGCCGTGTAGAGGATCGTGACGCCGTACTTCTGCACGATCTCCCAGAAGCGGCCCTGGTGCGGGGTGTCCGGCGTGCCCTCGTACATGACCTGGGTGGCGCCGTTGGCGAGCGGGCCGTAGACGATGTACGAGTGCCCGGTGACCCAGCCGACGTCGGCCGTGCACCAGTACACGTCGGTCTCCGGCTTGAGGTCGAAGACGGACCAGTGCGTGTACGCCGTCTGGGTGAGGTAGCCGCCGGAGGTGTGCAGGATGCCCTTCGGCTTACCCGTCGTGCCCGAGGTGTAGAGGATGAACAGCGGGTGCTCCGCCTCGAACGCCTCGGGGGTGTGGTCGGCGCTCTGCCGCTCGACCAGGTCCTGCCACCACACGTCGCGGCCTTCGGTCCAGGCGACGTCCTGGCCGGTGCGGCGGACGACGAGTACGTGCTCGACGTTGCCCGCCTTGGTGACCGCCTCGTCGACGGCCGGCTTGAGCGCGGACGGCTTGCCGCGCCGGTAGCCGCCGTCGGCCGTGATGACGACACGCGCGTCGGCGTCCTTGATGCGGGTGGCGAGCGCGTCCGAGGAGAAGCCGCCGAAGACCACGGAGTGCGCGGCGCCGACGCGGGCGCAGGCCAGCATCGCGATCGCGGTCTCCGGGATCATCGGCATGTAGACGGCGACCCGGTCGCCCTTGCGGACACCCAGCTCCAGGAGGGCGTTGGCCGCCTTGGACACCTCGTCCTTGAGCTGGGCGTAGGTGATCGCGCGGCTGTCGCCCGGCTCGCCCTCGAAGTGGATGGCGACCCGGTCGCCGTGTCCGGCCTCCACGTGCCGGTCCACGCAGTTGTAGGCGACGTTGAGCTCGCCGTCCTTGAACCACTTGGCGAACGGCGGGTTCGACCAGTCCAGGGTCTCGGTGGGCTCGGTGGCCCAGGTCAGCCGGCGGGCCTGCTCGGCCCAGAAGCCGAGCCTGTCAGCCTTGGCCTGTTCGTACGCCTCCGCCGTGACGTTGGCGTTCGCGGCCAGGTCGGCGGGGGGCGAGAAGCGACGCTCCTCCTTCAGAAGGTTGGCCAGGCTTTCATTGCTCACGGCATCTGCCTTTCCCAGGGTGTCCGTTGTGTCCCAGGCCACAGCTCATCAGACCCGGGGGTGCGCTGACAAGGGCCGACGGGAAATTGGTTTAGACCTGTCGGGTGGAGTGGCGCGGTGTGCGACACCTCTTCCCACGGGGCCCGCTGCGAGCCGGTTCAAGGTGTGTAACACCTCTCACACCCGGACGGGTCACCTCACCTCGTCAGGTCCGCGGAACGCACCCGGTCGAACACCTTCTCCCCGTCCCGTTCGGTGAGCAGATACGCCTGGGCCTCACCCACGTGGAAGTACAGTCCGTGCAGCTCGAGGGCCCCGTCCTTCAGCGCCCGGGCCACCGGTTCATGGGCGCGCAGATGCTCCAGCTGCTGCACCACGTTCGTCAGGCAGAGCTCCTCGGCGGCGTCCGCGGGCGTCCGCCCGGCCAGCCGCGCCCGGGGGCCGCTTGCGTCGCCGGTCCGCTCCAGGCTCGGCCGGCCGTGCCGCAGCCACCGTCCGAGCGGAGTACCGGTGCCGCCCGGTTCGGCGTCGAGCAGTGCCTGCATGGCACCGCACCCCGAGTGCCCGCACACCGTGATCGACCGCACCGCCAGCACGCCCACGGCGTACTCGATGGCGGCCGCCACCGAGTCGTCGCCGCTCTCCGTGCCGGGCGGGGGCACGAGGTTGCCGACGTTGCGCACCACGAACAGGTCTCCCGGACCACTGGACGTGATCATGGAGGTGACCACCCGCGAGTCGGCACAGGTCAGGAACAGCTGTGAGGGCCGCTGACCCTCGCGTGCCAGCCGGGCCAGCTCCCCGCGCACCAGGGGGGCGGTGGTGCGCTGGAAGGTGCTGATGCCGCGCATCAGCCGGTCGCCACCCGTGCCGTCCGAATCCGGCGCGGGTCCGTCGGCGCTGTCCTGTCCGTAGGTCGCGTCCGGGGCCCGGCCGTTGTCGGCGGTGCTCGGCCCCGGGTCGCCGGCCGGCCGGGACGGCGGGCGCTCGCACTGGTGGTTGCGCCAGGGCGTCCAGGGCCGGCAGCGGCAGCCGGCGTCGGAGGAGCCGGCCTCCTCGGTCCCGTCGGGTGGGTGCCCGGAGGCGAGGGCGGCGGGCTCGGCGATACGGACCCCGGCGCGGCGGCCGTTGATCTCGACGGTGCCGCCCCGTGCGGTGTGGGTGCTCTGCCAGTCCTGCAGCGTCTCGTACGCCGCGTGGTCCATGAAGGACCCGTCCAGGGCGACGACCACTGCGGCGCCCTGGGGTACGAGATGCAGGGCCCGGCTGAGCCGTGGCACAGCGAGGAACGTCAACTGCCCCCGGACGTGGACGTGGTGGACTCCGTGCTTCTCGCGGTGCGTGATACGGGTGCGGGTGAGCCGGTGCAGGGCCACCCCGACCGCCATGGCGATGCCGAGCGCCACTCCCTCCAGGACGCCGAGGGACACCACGCCGAGGGTGGTGACCGCGTAGACCAGGACTTCGCGGTGGCGGGTCACCGTGCGGATGTGGTGCAGGGACACCATCTGGATGCCGACGGCCATCACCAGGGCGGCGAGCGAGGCGAGCGGGATGAACTCCAGGAGCGGGACCAGCAGCAGTGCGGCGATCACCACGAGAGCGCCGTGCAGCACCGTGGAGTTCCGGCTCACGGCGCCCGCTCTGACGTTCGCGGTGCTGCGGACCGCGACGCCGGCCACCGGCAGTCCGCCCAGGGAGCCGGAGACGATGTTGGCGGCGCCCTGCCCGAGCAGTTCGCGGTCCAGGTCGGACCGTCCGACATGGCCGGGACCGGGGCGGGCGGCCACCAGCTTGTCCACGGCCACCGCGCCGAGCAGCGACTGCACGCTGCACACCAGCGTCGTCGTGAGCACGGCGGCGGCGAGCCCCAGTACGGGCCCCTCGGGCAGCCCGGCCAGGGCGTGGTTGCGCCAGGACGGAAGGTCCACCTTGGGCAGGACGAGGCCGGCCGCGGCGGCGACGGCGGTGGCTCCGGCCACGGCGATCAGCGCGGCCGGTACCGGGCGGAGGAGGCGCCCCGCCCGGCCGGGCAGTCGTGGCCAGAGCAGCAGCAGGGCCAGGGTCAGCACGCTCACCGACAGGGCCTCGGGGCGCAGGTTCGCCAACTGGTGCGGCAGGGCGCGGAGGTTGTCGGGGACGGAGCTCTGCGGAGTGCCGCCGAGGACGATGTGCAGCTGGGCGACGGCGATGGTGACGCCGATGCCGGCGAGCATGCCGTGCACGATCGCGGGGCTGACGGCGAGCGCCCCGCGTGCCACGCGCAGGCAGCCGAGGCCCAGCTGGGCGATTCCGGCGAGGACGGTGATGGCGCAGGTCGTCCGCCAGCCGTAGTGCTGGATCAAGTCGGCGGTGACGACGGTGAGTCCGGCGGCGGGGCCGCTCACCTGGAGCGGGGAGCCGCCGAACCTTCCGGCGACGATTCCGCCCACGGCGGCGGCGACCAGGCCGGCCTGGAGCGGCGCGCCGGTGGCGAGGGCGATGCCGAGCGACAGCGGAAGGGCGATCAGGAAGACCGCGATCGAGGCCGACAGATCGGCGCCCGCGAGACGGAAGCCCGGGGGGCCGGTCGGCGGGGGGCTGTGCGGCGGG
>Ga0247820_10000362_pt1 | contig 23896 bp, 24 predicted proteins | sample 13C_Glucose_Day1_2_FD_192480 | JGI IMG/M metagenome (GOLD analysis project Ga0247820, IMG submission 192480) | Soil microbial communities from agricultural site in Penn Yan, New York, United States - 13C_Glucose_Day14 | ecosystem: Environmental > Terrestrial > Soil > Agricultural land | place...
AAGAAGTGGAGCCTACTGAAGAAGAGGTTCCAGCAGAACCTGAAGTTAAGGAAGGTGAAGAAGGTACTGAAACACCAGAGGCAGGTAATGCCGACGGTGGTGATGACGATCTGAACTTCCCAGGTCTGTAAGTCATTAGAGGAGGGTGGATGGGTCGTAAGATCCATCTGCCTGACTCTCACTTTATGCTGCATGTAAAAAGTTAGATAAGCCCTTGATCTTTTGTATTAAAAGCTCCCATCCTTATTCTTGAGGAGACGTAATGACTGAGATCTTGGATCGAGGGAATGAAGTCGACGATTGAACAGGTGAGTGAGTGGAACGAACGAACATCTCTAGTGCTCTTTACTAGAGGTGGGGAGGGGGCGCTTATGCTGTAAAAACAATTTCAGTGATACATTACAGTCTTGAATCCTAACCGCAACATCAACCATTAAGTAAGGAAATAACGATGGGTCTGCAATTCTTTGATCACGGTTCTCACGTCACTGCTCGCAACGTTCCGGAAGTCGGTCGTGTGGAGAAGATCCCACCATCTGTCTACCGCATCAACGTTACCGAAGAAGGCCTCGACCTGGTACGTGATCGTAAGCGGTTTACTCTGCCGAGCAAGATCTACGGCGATCACCACTTCCACCTGGGTGCTATCATGGAAGCCTTCGAAGAGCGCGCCTGCTCCACCGGCGTTCTGCTCAAGGGCCTGAAGGGTAGCGGTAAGTCGTTGCTGGCCGAACACATCGGCAACAAGTGCCTCGACCTCGAAATGCCAGTGCTGCTGATCAGCACCGAGATCCCAGCCGGTCTGCTGAAGTCGGTCATTGGCCTGATCGGTTCGTGCATGGTCTACTTCGACGAGTATGGCAAGATCTACGGCAAAGATGCGAAGAACTCGATGCTGGCTCTCTTCTCTGACACTGACCTCAAGAACGTCATGTTCGTGGTCACTGCCAACGAAGACAAAGAGCTGAACGAATACATGCTCGATCGTCCTGGTCGTTTCATGTTCCGTATCGACTACGGCGATCTGGACACTGACGTCGTGAAGGACGTATGCCGATCCAACGACGTCAACGAGGAGCTTACCGAATACCTGGTTGCCTACGCGGCGTATCACCACCTGAGCTTCGATATCTTGATGTACCTGGTTCGTCAAGCTCAGCGCGTCACCACGGCGAAAGATCTCAACAAGCGCATCTCCATCCTCAACGTGCCGGCGCCGGTAAACCAGACGCTGTCTGTTGTCGATGTATCGTTCCAAGGTCAGGCGTTCGTCGGCGAAGTCATCGAGCGCTACGACCAAGACCATCTGGAAATCGATCTGATCCAGGACGGCACTCTGGAAATGATCGGGTCGTACGTCTTCGACCGCAACCATCCTAACGCCAGCGTGATCCACACGACCAGCACCGGCGTGAAGTATCGCGTGAAGTTCAACGACGAGGTCACCATGACCGTCGCTCGTCAATGGAGCCAGACCGCATCTAGCACCGGCGAGCGTAAGCGTAAGGCCAAGGTGAAAGAAGATGGCAAAGCCACTCTGGAGTCTGAGTAGCCGGCTTAGTCCGCTACTTATACTCTATAGTCGACTTCTATAAAGCTTTGAATCCTTAGACTACGCCTTCCCGAACCGATTACGTTCAGCTTCACACTTACCGATATTCCCATCTGGCTTCCCGGAGATAAAGGGAGTCACATTCAGGGACAGCAGCCGGGGCTGAATCTCGACTTCGATGGCGACATCGATATCGCAGCCACGTACCCGAAAATACACTCACTACCAACCCCTGACTCAGATGATGCTGATGCATGGGGCACGGTATTCAACCAACAAATGCTCGGGCGCGCGTTTCGACGCAGATCCGAGTAACAACAAAGCGGAGGCGTCATGACTCTCTCTATCAAACAGGCTATTGCGCTTGGCGTTATCGGCGCAGCTGGCTTGGGGTTTGTAGCCGCAGGCGTCCAGGGTCTACGGAAGACAAACGAGCGCAAGGAAGCAATCGCTTTGCGTGAGCGAAACATCCACTGTCACAATCGGCTACACAGTGAAGAGTACCTGATGGACATGTCGCAATATCTGGAGCGCTTCGGTAATGCGTTCCAGTATGTCCACTCGTACCGTCACGGTTACGTGCCGAACAATGACAAGTACCAGGTCCTCATGAGTCAGTTCGCACTCATGCTGGATGAGGACGTGGCCATGCTCCTCGCAGCAGGACTCGCCAGCACGCACATGTTCGCCGATTACAGCGACGTGTACAAAGACCAGACCTTGGTGTGGAACGCCTCTCAGACGCGCTATACAAGCGTCTCAGACTTCATCAGCGGTGACGTTGATGTATTCGACCTGGCGTATCCTCCGAACGACCTGGTTACGGTGGCAGGTTACATCCGCCATCAGACCAATGCCAACCGCGAGTTCCGCGTTTGCTCGTTCGTCAAAGAGCAAGCCAACTTCATCAACCAGATTCTCGACGGCACGCTCGTCGTAGGTAAGGCGGCTTAAGCATGAACAACACCCTCGTCAATCGGGTTCAACTGGCGGTGATCTGGACAATCGGTAATCTTATCGAAGATGACCTCGATTGCGAAGAAGCGGCCAGGAAGTTCATCAGCAGCATGGACGACGCCGGCTACAAGCTGGAGTTGTGCCAGAAGATGGCCGTCGTTCCGATGCCGGAAGTGAAAATTAACCTCCAGCACGAATATGATGTCGACGATCTTCCAGACCCTGTTCCTGGGGATCTGTGCGCCAACTTGGCCAACTACATCTCGTTCCACTTCCAATGTGCGATTGCACAAGCAAAAGTGGTCGAGGTACTTCTGAACCTCGCGGAAGAGCAATACTACTTCTTCGACAAGTAATTAGGAGCCCAGCATTCCGCTGGGCACTAACCGCGCTGACTCCTCGTAAGTCCTTTTAGGCAGATAACGAGCAGCCAACAATGGAGCTACATCATGCAAAAAGAAATCACTGGTTTCGAGTTCGGCCCACTTAGCTTCAAGCTCTTGCCGCAAGAAACTCAGATCAGCTCGTTGAGCGAACTCCCGCATCACCTGGTAGCTACGTGCGAACCCGGTGGCGAGAACAACCGCCACAAGGGCGAGAAAGATCGCGACCACTATCTGCACGTCAGCATCGATCCGGAGCTGCCGCAGAAAGAGAAGATCGCCGCCTTCCGCGAAACCAACCTCATGGTCGAGCTGGGCAGTCAGATCGCGTTGGCAGTTGGGCAGAAGGTTACCTGCGTCTTCCCGGCTCCTGCGTCGAGCTACTACAGTCACGTCTACCCTGACGTGAAGCTGGGTGAGATGTCGGCGAAGAAGATGAAGATCTTTGCCAAGATGAACCTCACCCCGATGTTCACCATCCGGATGTATCGGATGGTCCATCAAAACCCGCTGCAATACCAGCCAGAAATCTGCGGCATCTACCGTACCGTGAACGAGACCGGCATCTGGGCGCTGGAATCGAAGTATCGCGGCCTGACCTGCAAGCTGTCTGTAGCTGATAAGAACCAGATCGCCGAAGAACTCAAAGCCGAGTTCGCAGCCCGCTGGCCGTCGTACCCGATGGATTTCCTGGTGACCAGCCACAGTGCAGCCAAAGCGTGGTACGAAGAGCATCACGTTAAACTGCCGCAGCACGAAGAGCAAGTAAGCGCCTAAACGGCATAAGGAGCAGGTGGGGAAACCCACCTGCTCTATGCTTTCTTTTTTTTTGTCAGAGCGTACTGACGAACTGCGACTGGAAGCCTTTCACAAGTTTGTTGTTGACCTTGTGGAGGCATTCGATGCGCAGGATCTGACCATCGCTGTTGATGTCCAGGCCTCTGTTCGGCTCGAACTGACGGTCGCCGGATTTCCACATGACGTAGGAATCAGGCTTGCCGATACCTACCGGCCAGATGATGCCCATGTAGAGGTCACCCAAGTTCTGCAGACGCTTGGCGTAGGGCTTGAAGTAACGCTCTACGTAGTTCAGCTGCTCGATGACGGTCATCTTGGCAAGCTTGGCAGTGGTAGTGCCCAGACCTACCGCAGTGGCTTCCATGAACTGGATGAGGCCAGTAGCGGTGGACTTAGGGTTACGTACCGACGGACTGAAGGTCTCGCCAGATTCCCACGCCATGCACGCCATGAGGTCGATGATCATCGACTTCGGCAGACCGAGGTTAGCAACCACCTGAGCTACCTTGGCGATTTCAGCATCGGTCAGCTTCTTACCCCAACCCAGCTTCTTCACACCGTACGGATGAGAAGCGTCGATAGCCGAGGCTTTGAGTTGATCGAGAGCGCCTTGGGAGTTCTTCCCCCATTTACCGTCAGCGATGCCGCAGTTGAAGCCGAGGGCGTTCAGCATCTGCTGGGTTTGCGTTACAGTGAAGTCACCAGCCATGTTGTCACCTACACGTTTCGGAGTTTGTCCAGCGCGACGTGCACTGGATCGAACCGCCCACTCGGCAGGTCGAGTACGTCAATGTGGCCAGGAGTGCCATTCTTTTCGTAGTCGATGCTGAGGTTCATGCTGGTCCGAGACAGAGGTTGTCCCGACACGGCATTGAAGACGGCTGTGAGACTGATCTCCTTGAGACCAGCCCAGGACGCCATGGTCGATACGAAATACTGCGCCTGAGTAATCTTGTCCAACTTGTCCTCGTCTTTGAGACGAGTAGCGTCAGCAGCCAGATAGTTCGAGGTGAAGCTTTCGATCGCCCAGTATTCAGCCATGATCGGATCAAGGACCAGACCACGGGTGAAGGCGTCAAACCAGTTACCGCCGCCCGGCGCTACCAGCAAGGTGCCGGCAGCGTATTGAGCGGCAGTGGTGGGTTTGGTGTTGTAGACCATGACCTGATATTCCAGGACACCCACCGCCGCCTCAGGGCCTACGGTTACCCAGCGAGCAGCGTGGATGCGTGCGTATTTTGCCGGGTTGGTTTTCTGCGAGAGGAACAAACCGCGGTCGATGGCCACGTATGGGTTCGTGGTCTGGACGTTGGTTGGCGTTGGTGGAATTTCATTGGCCATGGGTTACGGTCCTTTAGAGCGGATTCCACGTACTCGGGAACTTGGTAGGCGCGTCGATAGTGCCGCCAGTAACCGGGATAACAGAACCCAGTGGAGTGGTCGAGAGACGGAAGGTGTCGATACGGGTTACCGGTGCGAAATTCAAACTAGCAATTCCACTAGCATTAGTCGTCACCGTACCGATGAACATTACCGATACCGATTCAGGGGGAGAATCCACCCGAGCCTCGTACGTCACTTTGCCGAACCGAGCACGCACGTAGACGTTGAAGGTCTTGTTACCTGGGGACGCTTCCACACCACGCAGGTCAAGGCTGAAGGTCGGCATCGTGTACGGCGTACCGGACAGGATGATCTTGATGGTGCGATTACACGACACCACCCATCCGGCACCGACCCAGGCAGCAGCCACTTGAGCGGCTGACAAGAACTCGATCACCCCGTAGGTGCTAAGCGGTAATACTGAGTTTGGCACTTTCGTTGCCAGCTTCGCGTTGACCGCAGTAGCGCTGTACGAGCCGATGGTCTCCATGGTCTCCTGGTGAGGGTTGTCGCGTCTGGCGGCGTGAGCCGCCAATGCGTCGCGAGCCTTCTTGAGGAGCTTGGTGAAGTTCCAGTCTGGGACAAGCAGTCCTGCGTCTTTCGACTCGAACGCGTTGTCCCGTTTGATCTGAGTAAGAATCCTGACGATCTCGGCCTGATAGGCTTTGAACTTCTGGATTCTTAACAGGACGCCTTCTGTGATTGGACCAGCCATTCGTTACCTCACTGGAACCAAGTAGTCGGGATGGAACCTGCGGCTGCTTGAGTGCCGGAGGAGTGGGGGATACCGTTACCGCGGACAGTCGAGGAGAGTACGGCTGCGCCAATACGCACCGTGCGGACGAATGTCGGCACCCAGGCGCTACCTGACCAATCGAACCACCCAACGATCATGTTCCTGGCATCCTCAGCACCGCTCGCCGATACGGCAAATGCTGCGACCTCAGCAGGACCGATACCGGTAACGACAACCTTCAGATACATGCGAGCAGTGCCGGACAGTGTCACAGGACCTGCTGGTACACGCAACTTACGGCCGAAGTAAACGATGTCTAGGTTGTTGGGTGTATAGATAGAGGCCGAGGTGAAGCTCCCTGCCGGAGCAGGGATCTTCGACAGCGGGACAGCGTCCTTCGGGAAATAGTTGACCGCCTGCGCTTCGAACGTGCCGGTGGTCATACCGCCCAACTGAGCCAGGGTCTCGCCGTGAGGCCGTACCTGACTCGTGTGGTTACCGACCTCACCCTTGATGATAGCGATGAGGTCGGCGAGGCTATACCCATTGATCTTCAGCGTGTTGTCGGCATGCTTTACGATCGGAGCTACCCGCTTCAGCAGCCTGATGATCTCCGCTTTCCAAAGATTGAACTTGGTAACGAGATATTGTCTCAGTTCTGCGTCAGTCATGGTTATTTCCAGTTGAGGCGACCGTAGGAGTTCGGCGTACCGGAGGTAAGCGGGATCGAGGAACCGCGTGCATCCGGCGACAGCATCTTCCCGTCCACAGCAACGCGCTTACGCACGTTAATGAGGTTCAGGCCGGTGGCGTTGGTGGTGAAGTAACCGAGGTACAAAGCCGGGCTTGCAGGCGGTTGGTTGGACGTGCCAATGGAGTACACCAGCGAGTCGCCGCTACGCACCAGCCAGACGTGGAACGTTTTATTACCGTCGGTCGCTGGGTTCAGGTTGTAGTTCATTGGAGCAACCACATCGTAGAACCCGTCCAGCATGGCTGGGGTATCATCCGCGAAGTAAACCGTCCACGCACTGACCACCCGTTGCGACATCATCACGAAACCGTAGGCTGGATCGACTACCCTGCTCCTCAGTTCGTTGACGTTCAGCGTCGACATCGCATTGTCGGCAAACAACGTAGCGACCATCTTCGTACCGCAGTCAATTTCCGAGTAGATAAACTCGGAAGACAGTACGAAGTAGAGACCCTTGCTGGGCAGGTTCACCCAACCAGCTGGGGCTGTGCCGTTCCAGTAATCCCAATAGACGCCGCCGTTAACCGCCCAGACACCGCCAGCGCAACGCAGAGCCAACATAGCTCGACCGCCGTTACCGACAATGTGGTACGAGTGCTGGGCAGCGTAACCCACCATGAACCCGCCGCTCACTCGACGAATTGCCACCTGACCGGAGTCAGGGGCATTCATCAGACCGAGGCTGGTACCGATGGTAGCGTCGTTACGGATAATCAAACCACTGCTAGGCTGGATAGCTGCACTGGTCACGTTCTGCCGACTACCGGCGAGCGTCGCGTTGTAGACAAACATCCACGTAGTACGTTCTGCCCCGAGACCCGATACGATAGAACCCACAATGAACGGAGACATGTCCGTGTATACTTGCGGGATGATCAGCTCGAACGTGAACTTACTGAAGCTACCGCTGACTTCGGGACTCGGCGTATATCCCCGACTCTGAAGGTTAGCGAGTAATTGGGATTCCAGGGAGTCCATCACCGCAGTCGGCACAGTCACACTACCGGACACGCTCATGTCTGGGTTAACCACTGCCGCTCGAGTGATTCGTTCAGGGTTCCCGCGACTGAACCGGGCCTGCGATGTGCGCGATACCCCAGGAGAGCCTTCGTTCAACAACAATTGCCAGTTAGTGGAAGGGTGACCTAGCGATGGCTGGTCGTAACGTTCGGCTGTTGGCGGATATCCTTTCCAAGCGTAGTCGCCAGTTACCGACGAGTACTGGAAGGTCGGGTCACCAACCAACGCACTTCGCACGTAGTACGTAGTGGCTCCGTATGGTGCGGGTAAACGCCCAAAGTTCAAACAGTTTACTACGTCATCCCCGACGTTGGAGACGCTGCGCATAGACGCAGTCAGGGCAGAGCCGAACTTACCGACCGGCTGAACTTGACCGTGCTCCGTCCAGTCGTGGAATCCAGCCAATACTTCAACCGGATCGGCGTTAACATCGTACTGGAAACGATGCAACCACATACTTCCAGTACCGGTCGTGTAAGACACCACTGTCCACATCCAGAGCTGGTTGTAAACCGTCGAGTAGATAGAGTCAGTAGATTGACTGTTCTGAGAACGTTGGTGGCTATTGTGCAGATAGTTGTTGAACGACGCGGACGCCTGCAGGTGCCATCCAGTCGAGTCATAGATCATGCGGATCGGATCGTTGTGATACTTAGACACATCGATTTGCTTGTTCTCGTTAAACTCAAATGAGAAGTAAGCGTTACCACTGCTGATCGAGAACATGTTGTCGCTCGGATACCACTGTAGGTACCAGTGTCCGAATATACCGGTGGTTCCGTCGTCTCGAGTAAGCGCAGTGGCCATTGTGGAGCCGTTGGTCGCAAGGACGGTGGTTGACGGTGTGCCGGTATTGATGGTCGCGCTGGCGACATCGTCGTAGATAACGATGTCGTCACGTACAACGGTGCCGTTCGCGCCGCGGTTCATGGTCCAGCCGGTGATACGAGTAGCGCTAGTGAAGTTGCCGGTGATCAACTCGTTCTTGTTCAGGCGCCATACACGGTAACCGATCTTACCTTCACGATGTAGATCATGCAGGATGTAGACGTAGTTACCTTTGATGAAACCAAACGGCGTATGGTAGATGCCTGGCAGAGGACCTTCCATTTTTAGGAAGTTACCGTTGGGTACGAAAATACCGGTGTGCTTGGTTTGGTCCATCGTGTTGTTGGTCAACGAGATGAAGTAACCAGTGTGCGCACCGGTAGCTGCGTCCTTCATGAGACCGCAGATAACGTCCTGGGTACTGCCGAGGATAGCCTTGGCACGCATGTTACTCGGGAAGTACGCTGGACGATACTCCACGTTTGACATCATCAGGTTCTTTGTCAGATCCGTCTCAGTCATGGCGTTACGCAGGTACGAGTAATAGATGCCCGCACTGTCGCCGTCGGTGCCTGGACGAAGGATCATCAAGGTACCGTTGTCTTCGAGCATCATCGCAACGCGGTTGTACGGCGTGGTGTTACTGCCGGACTCGAAGGAACCAGTTACCGATGGAGGGAGGAACTCACGGTCGCCGTAGAAGTCCATCGGGATGCCGCTATCCTTATCCAGCATCAGATCGAAACGACCATCGTACTCAGCCTTGTTGTAGCTGCCAACCATCCCCGCGTTGAGGTTGTGGACGTTCTGACCAAGAGCTGTAGTGTGCTTCGTAACTTCTGCCAGCAGCAGCGCTTCTACTTCGGCTGGAGTCTTGCCCCCTAGCGTATCCGCGGTCTCCGCGTACTCGGCGCTCTGAGCTTTCTTCTTCAAGGCGGCTTCGAGACCTTCCTTGAACTCGGTCATCGAGTCTTCGACTTCAGCGATAGTCTCAGCAATGATAGTGCTAGAGGACTTCGACATGTTGGTTTATCCCTTTGGTCTATTGGATCGCAGCCAGCTCAGTAGCGCCCGCCTGGAAGCAGTCGGCCAATTGCTTGGCAAACAGATCAAACGAGTTGAACTTGTCACCGACCTGCTTGAGGAGCAGTGCGCGAGATGCAGCATCGCCCTCACGAATCGCATTGGCCACATCGATCTGAGCTTCCACGACGTACTTCATGCCGTAGAGATCGTAAGCGCTGTGCAGGTGAGGTGCTGGCACGAACTGCGATGGCACGCCGATGAGGTCGCCCCAGAACACAGGACGGTCGTCGTTCATCAGCTCTTCGATCGCTTGCTTGAGCGCATACGTCGAGAACGAGAACTCGCCACCGACGTATTGTGCAGTCATCAGAATAGTGGTGCTGACGTTAGGGTTGGTGATCCGCACTGCGGTGTAGATCGCCTGACCAGTACGAGCAGTCGCTTCACGATACAGATGGACAAGTGCGTAGTCGTCGTTAGCAACGAGCGTACGGCCGGTGACGCCGTCTTTCAGGATGATCGAACCGCCGAAGAACGGACCGTAGTCCGCTACGAAGATCCGACCCTTGACCGTTCCGATCGTGTGACTTTCGTCAACGACCTTGTTGGTCGAGCTGGTGCCGAGGAGGTCCAGCGGATATTTGAAAATGGTGTCAGCCATGATGACCTCAATTAGAACCAGCCAGCCGCGAGCGTCTGACCATTGTTTGGAGTACCTACGGTTACAGGGACCGCAGAACCGATCGGAGTGGCTGACGTACGATAGGTATCGATACGAGTCACTCGGTTGATGGCGATAGATGACACCGCGGAAGCTCCGGTGACAATCCTGCCGATCCACATCCGAGTGGTGGTCTCTGCCAAGTCCTCGGTGCTGAAGAAGTAGCTGGTGACCGAACCGTTGAAGCGGACGTAGACGTTGTACGCGGTGTTCGGCTGCAACGTCTGACTGAACGCAGGTAGTGGTCGAGAGTACCCCATCATGACGGCATGCACCTGCGCCGGCCACGTTACGGTCAAACCGCTAGAGGTTACGCTGATTGCCGTACCGTCAAGATCGCCATACCGAGAGATCGGCAAGATCCCTTCGGGGATACGGTTAGCCAGACCCAAGTCTACGTCGCTACTCAGCATACCGCCCACAAGCGCTGCCGTTACCCCATGGGGGTTTTGGTAGTTCGTGATGTGGGTGTTGGCAATCGCCCTACCGGCGTTGACGACGCTGGTCGACGTATCGCCGTTCTGCATCGCTAGTGCGTTATCCGCGGCTAGCGACGCTTTAGGCTTGCGGGACAGGAGGTCTAGGACCTCCGTCTTCATCGCATTGAACTTAGCTGCCATCTGTGCAATGGCGGTAGTCAAGGCGCCCATACTCTACCTCCATTAAGGCTTCCATCCACCTGGGATGGAAGCGGTTACAGTTGGTAGGCCTGAGGTGTACGGAATCGCAGCACCAATACCTACGCTAGACAGCCTGAAGTTATCGAGCTTGGTGACCTTGCTAATCGCAATCGCCGAGATCGCCGAAGCTCCTACGCTGACGGTGCCGATGTACAGACGATTGAAGCTATCGATCTGGAATGTGTCGTACAGCTTGTAGGTCGGCGCACCGCCGACGATTTCGGCGTACACGTAGAGGGTCTTACTCCACGGTGAACTTACATCGTCGGTGATCAGCTTGTTGATCGCAGGCATCAGGTAATACCGACCCCAAAGGATTAGAGGAACCTGCGCCGTTATTCTCAGTGTGGTGCCGGTGTATGAAGCCGGCAGAGCTGAGTTGTCGAGCGATCCGTACTGACTGACCGGCAGTGTATTGACCCGCACCAGAGCGTTTACCTTTGCATTAAGCTCAGTATCGGTGTACGCAGTAAGGATCGTACCGTTCAGTTTGTGGGGGTTGTCGGTCCGCGCAGCATGGGCGGTCGTCAACGTATCGACGTCAGCTTGCATCTGCGCGGGAGTGCGGTTGTTCAGATGAGGTGAGTCATCCGACAACTCAACTGCGGTCGGCTTCTTCGACAGAACGCGAACGATCTGCTGAGTGAAGTCGAGTACTTCCGCTTTGAGCGTGTTGAGCTTATCCTGGATCGACATGAATCAACTCCATGCGAGCTTGTCGGCATTGCGAGGCAGACCGGTAGATACCGGAATGGCCGAGCCTTTCGACGTGGCGCTGAATCGGAAGTTACCAAGCCTGGTCACTTTCTCTGCAGCGATGGAAACGATTTGCGTGGCGTTGGTTACGATGGTTCCGACCAAGAGAGTGGTGTTACTTTCAGCAATCGGACTAGTGGCGATCACGTATTGAGCAACGTCGCCAAACACTCGGACGTAGACGTAGAACGTCCTGTTGGAGGCATCGGTCATGACCGTACGCAAGTCAATACTACTTACCGGCAGGACGTAATACGTACCGTTGATTACCACGGGGGTTTCTTCGGAGAAGTACACGACCCAGCCTTCAGCAGCTTTCTGGGAAGCCAAACACGTCCACGTCTCTTGTGGCGATGCCGACTGACCGGTCCATGCAGTGAACTCAGCGACCGTAGTACCGATCGGTTGGAAGTTCAGCTTGGTGGTTTCGTCAGAGTAGCCTCCGTTACCTTGGGTGTTCCAGAAGAAGCCGAAGCCCAAAGTAGGATGGCCAAGGAAGTGTCGCCCAGTGCCGCCAGAGTATACGTTGTACGACCGGTGCGAATAATCATCACGGTGCAGAAACGCCTGCGCCGATCGATTGTAACGGAAGCAGAACGACGGTTGAGGCGAACCGCCCGGAACCTGCATGTAGCCGGCCATGCTGATGCCGATGAATACATCGGTGCCGATGTCATACATCGCACAAGGACCGCAATACAGAATCCCGTTCGCCGTCATCTGCACGCCAAAGGCAGTGCCATTGGTGTAAACGTATTTCGGCGTATGGGGTGTGCCTACAGATACCGCCGTCACGTTACCGGAACCGTCTCTGGTTACAGTTACGGGACAGATGGTCACGTAGTTATTGCCATTATCACAAACACCCAGGTAGGCTACAAACGGAGGCACCCCGTTACTGGCCGGAATGACCAGCTCCGCCGTCCATTGCGTAGTGGTAGGTTCACCAGCCGCTGCCAGCTTCGATGCAATCTGGTTACCTACACCTTGCATTATGGCGTTGGTTATCGATACCTGAGTACCTAGGACCAGGTCTTCGCTAATCGATGCCCGGCCGTCTAGACGACTGACGGAAGAGACTCCGGTTTTCGCAGCAATGAACCGCTGCGTGTGAGTGAAGAACGAACCTGTGGCCGTTACCTCGTTGACCGGGGCTTTGTACTCCTCGTCATTAAGACCAAGGTCAGTTAGGAAGTCACGCACCGGCGACGGTTCGTAACCTTTGATAGACCCTCGATAGATCGACGCGTAGTTGTAAGTCGGACCGCCTTCCAACGTAGTGCGAACGAACCCACGGCGCCAAGCGCCGGCCGCGGTAACTCCATCAGCGCAGAGATACAGTTTGGTGGCCGACAGCATTACAGCGCCATGGATGCCAGAACCGATTGCCGTACCGAACGATGGACGAACAGCAACTCCGGACGCTGAACCGATGTTAGCAACACCGCCTTCGAGAGCGGCGTACTTAGTAGTGAAATTGACAACCTTACCGATCCACATATTCAGGTTGTCTACCACGTTCGTCAGCGAGTAACGAACTACGTTACCGAAGTCGTCGTAAGCGTAGCTGTTCTTGTAAGGGTTAGCTGTAGCCAGCTTATCCAGAACGTTGCCGTCAAACAGCGGACCTGCGTAGGTCGGTGTCGGTACGTCGTCGGTGACCGTACTCTCGCCGGACAGGTAATGCGGATCTAGTGTTACGGACTTGGTAGCCGGATCGAACACGAAGCTGAAACCACAGGCGCTGTACGGCGCGGCGCCTGTGGTAACTAGTCGAGCTTGGTGGTAGATTTTTGTACGGATTTTTCCGGTAGCTTCATCCATTGCTGAGACCGGCGTACCGCTGTAGTAGTACATGATCTGCAAGAACGTGAACCGGGTACCAATCTGACGACACATCGGGTTATCGGAAGCGAGCTGACTCACCATCTTGTTGCAGAATCGCATCCGGTCAAGGTTGGAGTAGTTGACACCGCCAAAACCTTTGGTAGTGATTCCGGTCATCTGCGTGAACGTCACCTCGCCGCCACCTGCCGCTGCGAGAGTTGCGCGCGGGATGGTGTACACAGTGATGTCATAAGGCGTCGACATGTTGCTGAGGGTCAGTGTGATGTTGTAGAAGTAGACGGTGTTGCCAGCTACGAACACCTCACCGCCTATTTTGATCCAAGCATCACCCACTGCCTTAGGGATGATCCCGCCGACGTGTTTGGTGGCGTCGTAGGTCCCGTTGGTCAGCGCTACGAAGTAATCGCCAGGTACTCCAGCCGAGTCCTGCAACTGACCAACGATTACCGACTGACTCGAGTTGAATACGGCAATCGCAGTAGTCCCGGGTGGGAACCAGCTGGGCTGGTAACGTCGACCAGTCCTGGTAGGTTGACCCACCTTGTTGGTAGCACCTTCAAGGAATGCGTAGAACACACCCTGACTTGCGCCGTCGGTACCATTACGCAGATAAACAGCAGTGCCATCGTCTTCGATCATGATGGCGGTGTCGATGTATTGTAGACCAGACGTACCGCCTTCGAAGCTACCTTGAATGCCGGGCGGCAGATAGTTCTGCGTGCCATAACGCGCGATCGGCAAAACGCCATTCGGCATTACCGTCGGTAGCAGGGCGTCGTAGGCAGCTTTGGAATGGATGCCCACCGAAGTGAAGGTATCGTTGTGCACGTTACCTTGTAGCGCTGCGTGATCGTCGGCTGCCTTACGGACTTGCTGAGCCAGTTGGGTCGGAGTCAGACCACCCACGAGCTTGGTCTGGTCTGCCGTACCGGCCGTCTTGCGTTTACCGGTGGAGACTGTCCCCACCAGGGTAAACAGCCGATCCATAGCCGCGCTGAGCGCGGCAAGGTTATCAGTCAAACTCATGTCGGAAGTTCCTTACTCAGAGCGCGCCGAGTTGGTTAGCCGCCTGGGTGTAAGACGCAGTCATGGAATCGATCAGCTCTTCCAGATCCGCAATACCGGCCCCGCCACCTTCGATCTCGAGCAGCTTGGCATCGATCTCATCTTTGGTATAGTAGAGGTTAGGTAGCAGCGGTGGATTAGCCAACCAGTCCCGAGTGCGCTCACGAATGGCAGCGGCCACGTCGTAGGTAGCAGCAATCAGCTCGGCAAAGCCGGTCATGTCGTCTGCAGGGTGGGTGTGTTCGGTAGGCGGGAATACTTCCGGCTTACCGTTCACTTCCTCGAAGGTCACCTGACGCGGGTCGGCGATCTTGTTGGACATGATCTCGAGAATCTTGTTCTCGCTGAGCGTCCAGGCACCACCGAGGGTCTGGTAGGAGTCCATACGGACCTGACCACCCAGCGTACGGTCGAACAGCAAGATGGAAGCATAGACGCCACCCTTGGTGTTCTGTAATTCGTAACTGGCGCTGTTGAATCTATGCCCAGGCGCCCAGTCCACACCGCGGATCAAAAGGCGGTTGGTGGTGATGTGGCGCAGGACCATGGTGTCGCGGAAGTAAGGACCGGCCCATGGCAGCAGGAAGTGGAAGTCGAGTTCCTCTTGAGGCGGGTTCAGCGTACGGCTTTCATTGACCACCTTGTTGGTTGCCGCCGCACCCGTCAGGTCAAGTGGGTACAGATAATCGAGGGGATTGGCGCTAGCCATTTGAGGTCTCCATTAAAATATGGGACTCGCGTCTATGAGACGTCGAGCATATCATTTTTCGACGAGGTGAATGCATGTACACTTGCCAACGTGCGCTACTCCGCCCTCGTGGCGCAAACCAGAGGCTGATTGAAGCGCAGGTGGGTAACAGCTATCTGCGTAACTTGGTAACCGAATACGACGTCGCATACCTCGTCCTCAAACACCCAGCTATCACTAATGAGGTCAGCCTCAACCTGATGGAGATCTTGGATACTGTTTATAGTGTCCTCGAAAACGTCACGGTCGATGATTGGCTGGTGTCTCTTGGCGATGCTAGCTTGCCAACCTCCGCTACGGTGCCTAAGCGCCAAGCAGGCGTTGCCAAGTTCAACGATGCCTTCTCGGCAGGCTACATCTTGAACCGCGTCCATCCGACAGCAGGCGAAGGTAACGAGTATCCTGATGAGGATCTCACCGACATCCTGATGACCAAGCCGGAGATGAACTACGAGCTGTTGTATCGCAACTGTTTGGTCAACGTGAACGGGCTGTTCCACATCACCGACTACTCGACTCGTGGCCTGCGTATTAAGGATGCTGGTCGCAGCACCTACTTCGCCAACAACCACGACATCGGGCTGATCAGCTTCCTCGATGTGGGTAAGGTCACGGTGACTCCGATCACCGAAGCGATGATCAAACCAAAGGGAACCAATCCCCTGAAGAACGGTTTCATCGTCCACATGCCGAAGATCGATCTGTCGAAGCGCATCGTCATGTTGTCGATCGGCGGCTATCTGCACTACGGTGAACAGCAGTACAGCGTCACCGGTGATCGCTCGATCGATGTGCAGTGGTACAACCTGCCGTTGGCTCAGCGCTATCACAACTCCAAGCATCTGATCGATCTGTCGAAGTTCGACGATACGATGACCCGCAATCCGAACCATGGCGAAGCCTTGGATCTGAATCAGGCGAATACCGACGAAGCGATCAAAGCGTACATGACGCTGAGTCAGTCCTTCGTGATCACCATCGAAGCGAGCAACCTCTACTACATGCGCCACGGTCTGGAGCGTACCAAGCTGCCGGGTCGCTACGTGTCCTACGAGCGTCCGCGCTTCCCGATGCAGCTCGAGAACGGTCTCATGCCGTCCTACATTGCGATCGTCGAAGATGACCTCTACTCGATTGCTGTGACCGACAACATGGTCAACCGTTACGTCGCTGACAAACAGCCGGTATCCGGTGACATGTACGACAACGGGGCCAGGCTATCCTCTGAACGACAGAAATACGCCTCGGCATATTTCCTGGAGTTCGGTACCGACTACCTAGCGTAAGCCGAATAGAAGCCGGGTGGTTCCCCACCCGGCGACTATGCCGTTAGAATGGAAGCGTCATCCACGGGTTACCGTTAGCCTCGTGCCCGCACGAAGCCTTGTTGCCGGTACGCACCACTGGAACTCCGTTGATGGTAAACCACCCGGAACCTTCCACCATCTTTGGACCGGCGTGAGAACCAGTACCGTGACCGGCCACGTCATCGTTTAGCAACGACATCGGTTTACCGAGGACAGTCCAGGTAGGCATGCCGGGACCAGTGATCACGCCACCGGCTTGAGATTCGCCAACGAGAGAGATTGGAAAGGCCATTATGTCAACCCTACGAACTTGGGAGTCTTCAGAGTAGTGCCAGCGCCGATGAATGTCATCACACTACCACCGCCATCGATGGTTGCCTTGACGCCAGCTTTGAGGTCCATGTTCTGACCTGCCTTGATGCTGACGTTGCGCGTAGCCTCAGCGATGATGTCTTGGGGTGCCTTGGCCTTGAGGTCCTTCTTGTCAAGCTTTACAAAGGTGCCATCGGCGTTCTGAAGATGCAGTAGCTTGAGCTTACTGATCATGTTGATGAAGTTACCGATGTCGTCCTTCACCATCACCTCGCCACCGCCGAAGTCGAAGTACATCTCGTAGAGGTACGGCTCACCGTTCGCCTGACAGCTGCGGAACGCCAACATCTTACTGTGGGACGAGAACTCGAACCAGTACATGTTCTCAGGACTAAGGACTGTGGGCGAACCGGCGCTTTGTTCTGTAGGATCAGCGCTGATACCGAAGATGATGGTTTCCAGCTTACGCAGGTTGTCATCAAGACCCATGGTGCGCCAGTAATACTTGTCGTCATCCGCAGCCTGCAAGATCTCCACACGTTCGCCGCGACGTACGTTAGGAGCGGTCAGACGGTTAGAGCCTGAAGGCATCCACGTAGCCTTGATGGTGTTCGTAGACACCGTACTGCCCTTGACGACGTTCTCGTCACCATCGACCGTCTCAAACGTCGTGGTGGTTGCGTTCGAGGTCAGCTCGCCGTCACGCATGGGGATCCATTCGATCGGGACAATCTCGATCTCTTTGGAGCCGAGCTCAAGGTTGGTATCGACCCGTCCGATTGCGACAGATCTGAATGCAGACATCTTCATGCGTTCAGCTCCAGATAAAATTCTACAAAACCCGCTAATGCTAAAGCAGATTGACTTAGGGACATCCCGACATGTTTTTCAGAGAAGTAAAGCTGGTCAGATGCAACCGGATGTCGCTCAATGGTAGCGAGACAATCACGATCAGACCGAGCCTTAAGACCCAGATGGTTTTAGGCAGTAACGGGGGCGGCAAATCAAGCCTACTCCACATCGCGTTCTGTCCTCTCCCACCGGATCCTAACTGGTTCGATGACGGCGGTTCGTTACACCAGATCTTCGACCACAAAGGGCACACTTACGAGATCAAGTGTGAGTATGGGGATAAGAATTCCTACTCATTCATAGTAGATGGCGGGGAGAACCTTAACAAAGGCCGTACCGTCACTGCGCAGCTCGAGCTGGTCCGTATCCACACCGGTTATACGAAAGACTTCCACCAGCTGGCTATCGGTAACCTTGAGTTCACAGCGATGACGTCCAAACAGCGTCAGGACTGGATTGCTAAGCTCTCGCCTACGAACTTCGACTTTGCGTTTGCCAAGTACGTGTCGTGGCGCAAGATGGCGAACTCCAAAGCTGAGATCGTTAAGTACCTCAAAGACCGCCTCGTAGAAGCTCGCGGTAATCTGCTTGAGCCTGACGTCATTGCAGACATGCGCGCTAAGTCAGCTGAGCTGCAAGCGACTCTTGAGCAGTTGATGCGCGTACCTCGCAATACGGCTGATGTGCTCGATGATGAAGAGATGGCCAAGCGTGTACAAGAGCTCGACGCTCGTGCCGCTAAATGGCTCATGCTTGATCATCCCGATCAGGACGGTGAGATCAGTCTTGAAGAGCTGATCACTAAGTCTGCGGATATGGGCGAGGCTATTTCATCACGATACGGTGAGATGCGTGTTCGTGAAGAGACGCTCAGTAAGGCTGACCACCGTCGAGTGGTGCTTGGTGACTCTGTGGTGCATGACCCTGAGGTTCTTAAGCGACACTTAGAGTCTGCGGTGCTTGAGCTTGAGGCGATACCTGAGCCAGCATGTGGTCTGCATCCGTCTCTGCTGATCCGTGCCAGCAAGCCAATCGGTGAACTGCGCATGGCTGTCGCTGGACTGCCTGACGTGCGTTATACGGCCACTGACTATAATGTCTTGACCCAAGGTCTCTTCGATAAAAAGGAGCGCTTGAATCGCGTCTCTGGACTTCTGGAGGACCTTAACCGTCAGGTCGAGCACATCCACAGCTGCGAGACCGTCGCTTGCCCTAACTGTAAGACCGAATTCAAACCCGGTATTGAAGAAGGTAAGCTTGACGAGCTGAAGAGCCGCATCGATAAGGGTTCGGTTATGAACACCGAACTTGAAGGCGAGGTTGAAGAAGCTGAACAGCACTTGCAGAACGTGTCCCGTGCTGTCGACTCGTACGCGCGTCTCGATGAGATTCGTGGGGAGTATCAATCTCAGTTCCCGGGCCTGTTCGCTTGGCTCGATAACTGCGGTTGGACTTCGGCTGGTAAAGCGCTGTCTTCGAAGATCGCCTTGTACGAACGTGACGTTATCCACAACGAGCAACGTAACGATTACACGAAGGCTATCGAGACATTCCAGCTGCAGCTCGCCAAACATGAGTCAGCGTCTGGCGAAGCCAGCAAGGTTCTTAAAGAGTTCGAAGAAGCCCACGCCGCCTATGAGGCAGTATGGGAAGAGATCAAAGTAGCCGAGGACAAGAAGCGCCGCCTCGATACCATCATCCGAGAATGGCATGGGTACGAAAGCACCTATCAAGCCATCGAACAAGGTTACTCCGAAATACGCAATGAACTGATCTCGTACTGCAATCATCAAGGCGACTTGGTGATTGAAGACATGATCAGGAAGACCAAGCAGAGTATCGGTGTCCACGAATACGCGATCAGTGAACAAGAAACTCACGAGACGTTGGTAAAAGATCTTGAGAACCAATTGAAGGGTGCGCTCGTTCAGGAAGAAGCCTACAAGCGACTGACTGCTGAGATGTGTCCTAAGAAAGGATTCCTGGCTGAGCAGATCAGTCAGCAGATGGCTAGCGTCATCAATGTCATCAACAAGCTGATCAAACGTGTTTGGGGTTATCCTCTGTACCTGCATCACTGCGATGTGGAAGAGACTGAGATCACTTACAAGTTCCCGGTCACGGTCGACACCAAGCGCCGGAACGATATCTCGGAAGGGAGTCGTTCCATCAAGGATGTAATCAACCAGGCATTTCGCCTGGCTGCGTACTACTGCATGAAGCTGCACGACTTCCCGCTGTTCCTCGATGAGATCGGATCCTCGTTTGACGAAGCCCACCGTCACAACCTGATCCCGTTGATCAAGGACCTCGTGGATGACGAGCACTTCTCGCAGGTGCTAATCGTTAGCCACACCCTGGATGGTCAGACTGCGTTCCCCATGTCGGAAACAATCATCATGGACGACCGTAACCTGAACTACCCGCACGCCTACAACCTCCATGTGGAATTCGCCTAATGAATTTTCCTTACGATGTAAACGACATGTCCCCAAAGAATCAGACTCTCCTGATCTCTCGGGAATCGGTGGAGCACTTCGCCGACTACGGCGCAGTGGTCGGCTATGACGAGCACGGCAACGTTGATGAAGAGAAGTACAGTGCTTGGGAAGCGCTGACTAAATTCGAGCGCTACGAACAGCAAGCAGCCTTCTTCGTCGCTTCTGCACTGACCGCCGGCTGGAACCGCGTTGAGCGATTTGGCAACGAGTTCGTCCTGTGGGCTAACATCGCTCACTTGAGGTCAGCTGCATGAAGTGGGCGATCATTGCGGTGTATGTGATCACCGTCATCCTGTTCAACTGGTTCTTCCTGTCTGATCGCGCCGGCGATAAGCGGATGAACAAGCGCAGGGCTGATGAACGCGGCTATAAACCAAAGCGGATCCCCAGCATCACCTCGACGATGTTCTGGAGCACTATCGCGGCTCTCGTAGTCGCATCGATCATCGGCTGGGGCCTACTGCCAGGCTTGGCGATGTTGAAGTTCATCTTCAGTTAACAGCATAGAGGCCGGGGCACGTCCCCGGCCTCTATGTCGTTTACGAGCCTGGAGCCGAACCTTCGAGCTCATCGATCCTGGCTTGCAGGGATTCGACTAGTTCAATGAAGGCAGCCTCGTTAGCTTTGTAGTTGACGATCTGCTCTTGCAGGAACAACGTCTGCGTGTAGTACGTCGTCTTGTTCTTGATAGCGGCAGCCCGTGCTGCTTGAGCAGCTACAGCTTGCGCTTGGGTGATCGCATCAACGGTTGGGATGGTTGCCGCAGTAACCACGGTAGTGATACCGCAATCATCTTCCACTGCGTTCTGACACGCCTGAATAGCACGAGTCAGATCGTAGGTGTCCGGTAGGATACCGAGTGGTACGCACAGCACGACTTCGCTATGCGGGACCGTACCCATGTTCGGATAGGAGACGATGTACGTGTCAGGCACGTACAGCGGTTTCTGCGTTGGGTTCATCAACGTGATGACGTACGCCCCAGCCTCAACGTCGGCAGCGTAATCAGCTTCCGTCAATTGGTTAGGGGTGTAGACCATCTTGAGCGGATCGTCACCCTGACTGATCATCTCATCGAAGGAGCGCAGTGCACCAACGGTGTACGACAGGGTCGACTTAGCCTCGAACGGGAGCCGGAGTTGGAATAACCCCGACGCACCTGGAGGCGGAGTTACTCTCGCCATGGTTTATACCACTCCCGTAGCTTTGACGCTGGAGAACGCCACTACCAGATAGAGGAAGTTCTTGAAGCTCTTCGCGATGTAGACGATGCCGTCACGGATGATTCGGTTGTAACCCTGTGGAACGCCAGAATCGACCGTCATCTCTTCAGCGTGCATCAGCATCTCTGCCAGCATGTAGCAGAACTGCCGAGTCTCTTCGCTCATCGCCATGAAGTCCTGGTGAGTGAACGAGACGTTGATGTAATCAGGGTAACGTTCCATGAACAGGTCGATACCGTCACGGTTCTCAGGACCGCCGACTACCGAGCACATGATCGAACGGAACTGCGTCGGTACGATGCAGATCACTTTGTCGATGTGTGCGTTGGTGTACTTCACGCCCTTACAGGTCTTGCGGCACATCCTGATCGCCTTCTGGATAGAAGTCTGACCGGAATAGATGCCGTGGTCACGGTCGCCGTTTGGGACAGCGTAGTCCGTAGCCATCGGGGTGAAGATGAACTCAGTCGACGTAAAAAGGTCGGGGAAGATCACCGCCCATTCGTCACGAGTGTGAGTGGTGTTCGCCATGATGTACTGACGAATCGCTTCCTTGGTAGCGTCGAGGTTGTCGCCTGCCGCACCGTAGATGACAGTGACCCAGTCGGTGTCGACAGTCAGGGTCTTGTCGTTACGGTCGTGCCACTGGAACATGTCGGTACGCAGCACGGTCTCAGGGAACTTCCCACGAGCGACGCGGATGCGGTCGAAGATGTCGGCCTGCTTGATGCCGGCTACCAGATCGGTCACGCCGTTGAAGTCGTCGAAGAACTGATCCACCGGAACTACCGGCGGTACGACCATGTGTTGGAATTCGTCGAACTGGTTATAGAACGCATCGTCCGAGAACCACACACGCCAGCGAGTGGTTGCATCCTGTTGGTACGGAGCGAACTCGATATATTCAGGGGACCAGTAGTTGCCGAACGCAACGTGCTCGCCGGAGCTTACGAGATCGAACTGAGTGCCGAACGTCTGGATGAAGAACTGCTGGAACGAGTCCTTCTGTTCGGTGAACTTGCCGAGGCGAGCTTGAGCGTAAACCCAGGAGATTACCTTGAGGCAAGCATAGGAAGTGGCGTCAGGGACGGCCTTCTTGACGTCCTCCTCTTTGTAGGAGAAACCGATCAGGGTGAGGTCGCCCGGGAAGTCGGAATGCACGTACTCGGTATAGCCACGAACGAACGTTCGCGACATAGGAGCCAGCTCGCCGACCGGAGCCACCACGTTGTCCGTGTTATCGGTCAGCGGTCCGATCTGGGCAAATGCCTTGAAAATTTTCACGTTAAACACCTCAATGCGCGAGCGGCGAAAGGTATGACTGGATGTTAGCGTAATTAATTACACCGTGTAGTCTCAAGCTATATCATTTTCAAGGGAATTGTTTCAGAGGACTCTCACAGTGTCAGGTACAACGCTGCTACTCATACTGAAGTCTCTCTTCCCTTTGGCACGCGAAATTATCCTGAAGGACAAAGACCTCAGGGCTTTCTTACTAGACAACAAGTTAGCGAGCATCCTCAGCGGCTGTCTGATTTTCCTGTTCGTGTTGTTTCTCTATATAAGCGAAGTCGCTGACTCAGCGCTGAAGGACCTCGACCGACTCAAGTTCGTTTACGAGCATCAGTCTCGCACTGTCGAAGAATTGAAGGAGCGGAATGCTGCTTTGGAGAAGGATAAGCAAAGTCTGCTTGAAGCCCTGAACAATCGGGAACCTCCCCAAAGTCCTACCAACCATCATCAGCCACCCGACGCAAAGCCTCCACGTAGAACTCGATCGAAGCTACCGGACGATGTGAGTATCAAGTTCTACATTGAACAACGCCTGCGCTCGCTCGAACAAGACGGGAAGTAACCAATGTCCAACCCTAGACTCTTGATCCAAATACCTCTCCTGCTCTTGGGATCATGCACCCCCATCACCCCCGCATCGATCCAGATCTACAACAACATCAACATCGATCCTGACTTAAGTCAGGTCGACAGTCGACTGAAGCCGAGAGTCGACCGCTTGATGGAGAAGGAGTGTAAAGCGATCGAGAAGGCCGAACTCAACGCGTACCACATGCCGAACCTTCCGGACATCAGTAAGATGGATCCTGATGATTCGAAGGCTCTGATCGATGCGCTCTTTGCGCACATCTCAGAATTGAGGAAGCAGTACGGGACATTGAAGGATCAGTTCCAATGCAACCTCGATCACCCGACGCCTTAAAAAGCTACCGGGCCTGCTAATCATTTAGAGAGTATCAGCAAGGAACTTGAGATGTCTGAGACCGCAGTGTCTACTCGGGCCGTGATTTACGTGGACGGCGGCTACCTTCCGGATAAACGGATCGGTGGTTGGGGCGTCCACGGTTACACCTACTTCGACGAGCTGCCGAAGAAAGGTACCGGCAATCCGAAAGCAGTACCGACCGACAACGGGTACCTTGGGACTGACATC
>Ga0247820_10000363_pt1 | contig 23864 bp, 27 predicted proteins | sample 13C_Glucose_Day1_2_FD_192480 | JGI IMG/M metagenome (GOLD analysis project Ga0247820, IMG submission 192480) | Soil microbial communities from agricultural site in Penn Yan, New York, United States - 13C_Glucose_Day14 | ecosystem: Environmental > Terrestrial > Soil > Agricultural land | place...
GCCTCCGGGTGGCCGCCGGCCCGGGGCGTCTCGGGCGCGGGTGTCGGAGCGGGTTCCGGCTGCGGGACGGGCTCCGCTTGCGGGACCGGTGCGATCGGCGCGGCGGGCTCCGCCGGCGGGACCGGCTCGGTCTTGCGGCCGAAGAGGCGGGACAGGAATCCGGGCTTGTCGGGCTTCGTGTCTGTCATGGGAGTTCGTCTCGCCTCTTGGTGTTTGCTGCTTGCTTTCACGCGTGGGCCTCGATAGCCGAGGCGTCATGAATGCGGAAGAGATAGTGTCGAAGGTGCTGTATCGCGATGCCCTGATGCTCGTGATCGACAAACCGGCCGGCTTGCCGGTGCATCCGGGGCCCAAGGGCGGCGAGACGCTGACCCAGCATCTCGACGCCTTGCGCTTCGGCCTGCCGAGAAAGCCCGAAGCCGCGCACCGGCTCGACAAGGACACGTCGGGCTGCCTGATCCTCGGCCGGCACCCGAAGGCCATCGCCCGCCTCAACGAGCTCTTCAGGACGAACGCGGTCGACAAGGTCTATTGGGCCGTGGTCGAGGGCGGACCGGCCGAGGACGAGGGCGAGATCGATCTCGCCCTCGCGCCGAAATCACCCGACCGCGGCTGGTGGATGAAGGTCGATCCCAAGGGGCAGCCGTCGCTGACGACATGGCGGGTTCTGGGACGGGCCGAGGGCCTCACCCTGCTCGAGCTGCGCCCCGTCACCGGCCGCACCCATCAGCTGCGCGTCCACTGCCAGGCGTCAGGCTGGCCGATCCTGGGCGACCCGATCTACGGCACCGCGCCGCGCTTCGGGGGGCCGGGCCTGCATCTCCATGCGCGAAGCGTGAGCGTGCCGCTCTACCCCAAGAAGCCGCCGATCACCGTCGAGGCGGCGGTGCCGGAGCACATGAAGGGAAACGTCGAGGCCTGCGTCGGCTAACGGCTACGCGGCCAGCAATTCCTGCCCGTTATGGCCCATGATGGTGACGCTCCGCAGGTCGCCACGTTCGACCGGCGAGGTGAACCGCACCGGCGTGAAGGCCTCCGTGCGGCCGATCTGGTTGAGCTCGATCAGCACGTTCCGGGTGGCGCCCACCTCCGCGTCGAGATGCTCCCGCAGGGCGGCCTCTCCCTTTTCGCGCAGGCGCCGCGCGCGGTCCTTCACCACGTCGCGGGGAACCTGAGGCATGCGGGCGGCGGGCGTGCCGGGGCGGGGCGAGAACGGGAAGACGTGGAGATGCGTCAGGCCGCATTCCTCGACGATGGCGAGCGAGCGCGAAAACATCTCTTCGGTCTCGGTCGGAAAGCCCGCAATGATGTCGGCCCCGAACACCATGTCGGGGCGCAATTTCCGCACCTCGTCGCAGAACCTGATCGCGTCGTCGCGCAGATGCCGCCGCTTCATGCGCTTGAGGATCATGTCGTCGCCGGCCTGCAGCGAGAGATGCAGGTGCGGCATGAGGCGCGGCTCGTTGGCGATCACGTCGAGCAGATCCTCGTCCGCCTCCACCGAATCGATGGAGGAGATGCGCAGGCGCTCCAGCTCCGGAACGTGCCGCAGCACGTTCTTGACGAGGGTGCCGAGCTTCGGCGTTCCCGGCAGGTCGGCCCCGTAGCTCGTGATGTCGACGCCGGTCAGCACCATCTCGCGGGAGCCGTGTTCCACCAGCAGGCGCACCTGATCGACCACCGCCCCCATGGGGACGGAGCGGGAATTCCCGCGTCCGTAGGGGATGACGCAGAAGGTGCAGCGGTGATCGCAGCCGTTCTGCACCTGCACGAAGGCGCGGGTATGGCCCCTCAGGCCGTCGATGAGGTGCAAGGCCGTCTCCTTCACGGCCATGATGTCGTTGACGAGAATTTTTTCGGTTCCGGCCGCGCCGAAATCGCGAAGGCCGGACCATGTCCCGGCCTTCATCTTCTCCTCGTTGCCGAGAACCTTCGACACCTCGGGCATCGCCGCGAACGTGTCGGGCTCGACCTGCGCCGCGCAGCCGGTGACGACGATGCGGACATTCGGATTCTCGCGCGCGATGCGGCGGATCGACTGGCGCGCCTGCCGCGTCGCCTCGGCGGTCACCGCGCAGGTATTGACGATGACCGCGTCGCTTAAGCCCGCTTCCTCCGCGTGGCGCCGCATGGTCTCCGACTCGGTGATGTTGAGCCGGCAGCCGAAGGTGACGACCTCCACGGCCATGTCAGGCCGCACCGGCGAAGAGCGCGGGCGGGAAGGTCCCCTCATGCTCGAGCTCCACCGGACCGGTCATGAGCACGTGATCGTCGCTCTCGCGCCATTCGATCGTGAGGTCGCCGCCCGGTAGCGAGATCGTGGCCCGGCGATGGGTGAGGCCCTTGCGGGCGCCCGCCACGAGCGTCGCGCAGGCGGCGGAGCCGCAGGCGCGCGTTGCGCCCGCGCCGCGCTCCCACACGCGCAGCAGCACGTGCTCAGGCGCCAGGACCTGAGCGAAGGAGATGTTGGCGCGCTCCGGGAAGACCGGATCGTGCTCGAATTTCGGCCCGATGGCCGCGAGGTCGTAGGCCGTCGCATCCTCGACCCAGAAGATCGCGTGCGGGTTGCCCATGCCGACGGCGGAGGGGTTCTGCAATTCGGGCGCCTCGGGCAGGCGCGTCTCCACCGCGATGCTGCGGGTGTCCGGATAGGGATCGCGTAAGGGAATCTCGTTCCAGTCGAGACGCGGCGGGCCCATGTCGACGGTGAAGGTTGTGTCCGACACCCGCTCCACGGGCAGGAGGCCGGCCTTGGTCTCCAGCACGAGGCCCTTGCCCAGAGGGCGGCTCATGGCCGGATCGGCCGTCATGGCCCATGCGACGCAGCGTGTGCCGTTGCCGCAGGCGCCGGATTCCGACCCGTCCGTGTTGTAGATGCGCATGTAGGCGTCGGTGCCCGGCGTGACGGGGTCGTGCAGCACCATGAGCTGGTCGAAGCGCGAGCGCGGGTCGGCCGCGATGGCGCGGGCCTCCGCGGGGCTGACGCGCGAAGGCGTGCCGCGCAGGTCGAGCACGGTGATCTCGTTGCCGAGACCGTTCATCTTCAGAAATCGGCTGTTCGCAAGGGCGCTCATGGAGCGGTATATGGCTCAAAAATCGCCGGACCGCGAGGGGGCGGCCGTCGGAAGATGCGGCGGATCAGAAGATCCGAGGGATGCTGGTCGCGATGATGAGGATCCCGACCCCGACCATGAGGGGCCGGGTTGGGATGCGGCTCACCAGGAAGCCTCCGAGGGGCGCCGCGAGCACGCCGCCGAGGATGAGACCCGCGGCCGAGCTCAGCTCCGACCAGCCGAGCGTCAGGATGAAGGTTGCCGAGACGGTGCTGGTGACGAGAAATTCGGTCAGATTGGTCGAGCCGATGACCTGGCGGGGAGCATGACCGCGTCCGATCAGGGAACCGGTCACGATGGGGCCCCATCCTCCGCCGCCCAGGGCATCGAGCAGCCCGCCGCCCGCGCCTACCCATGGCACGATCCAGTCCTTGACCTCCCGCGGCCACAGGGGACGGAAGGCCTTGAACACGATGTAGAGGCCGATTCCCGCCAGGTAGGCAGAGATCAGAGGCGCGATGGTCTCGGCATCGATATTGGCAAGAATGTAGGCCCCGATCGCGCCGCCGAGCATCCCGGCCGGCGCCAGGCGGACCACGAGGCGCCAGTTCACGTTGTGGTGGAACACGTGCGAGGCGCCCGAGGCCGCCGTGGTGAAGATTTCGGTCACGTGGGTGACGGCGCTGGCGGTGGCCGGCGCCACCCCGAACGCCAGCAGGCTGGTGGTCGACAGGACTCCGAAGGCCATGCCGAGCGCCCCGTCGACCAGCTGGGCCGCGAAGCCGATCAGGGCAAAGGTCAAAAAGCTGTCCATCATCTCGACCTATCCCGAATCCGGCGCGAGTCCAAAAAGACCAGGGCTCGGCCAGGGCCCAGAATCGGCGAGGCGCGGGCCGCTTTCCAATAGAACTTTCTATGGAGGCGCCATCGGGGCACGCAACGTCGCACGGACCGGATTCGGTGAAGGACGATCTCGCGGCTCTGAAAAAAGCTCCCTATGCTGTTACATCAAAATTCCCTTTCTGATTCGCGGGTGAGATCCTTCCCGATGCGGCTTCGTTCGACTTTCCTGGTTGCCCTCATGGCCCTGGGACCGGTTTCGGTCCTGGCCCAAACACCGCCTGTCCCGGCCACGACTCCGCCGGCTCCCGTGGAAGCGGCTCCCGCATCGCCAGCTCCGGCTGCTCCGGTTCCGGTCACGCCCTCGAGCGACCAGACCGCCCAGCCGGCCACCCCCGCCCAACCGGCCGCGCCTGCGCAGCCCGGGCCGCAGCCGGCCGTGCCCTCAATCCCGAGCCCGGCGCCGGTCACGGCCGAACGCTCGACCCTTTTCCCCAATCCGGGCGACCCGACCAACGTGGAGGAGGGCGTGCTGGCGGCCAAGCCCACGGCTATGATCGAGGGCAAGAGCACCTGGGACGACGGCTTCACGAACCTCAAGAGCGCCTTCGCCAGGATCGAGGGCGAGCTCAAGAAAGCCGGCATCGCGCCCACGGGCCGGCCGCTCACGATCTTCCTTCATACGGATGACGGCGGCTTCCGCTATCAGGCCATGGTGCCGGTCGCGCAGGTGCCGGAGGGCAAGAGCGAGCTGACGCCGGAGATCAAGTTCGGCAAGACGCCCGAGGGCAAGTCGTTCCGCTTCGTGCACGAGGACGCCTACGACGAGATCGACGGCACCTACGAGACGATCACGGCCTATCTCGACGCCAAGGACATCGTGTCGAAGGACGTGTTCGTCGAGGAATACGTGACCGATCTCACCGACTCGGCCGACACCAATCTCAAGGTCAACATCTACGTCCAGCCGAAGGATTAAGGCTAAGGCCTCAGGCCTGGGAGCCGGCCTCCCAGGCCTGGCCCGGCCGTAAGGGCCGGAAGCGCTCGGGCGAGACGTCGGCGGCGCGGAGCGCCGTCTCCAGCGCCTCGACCGGCTCCTCGACGCCCTCGTTGGTGAGCCGGAACGTGCCCCAATGGTGGCCCAGCGCCTGCTCGGCCATGAGGATGGAAAGCGCCCGCACCGCGTCATCCGGATTCATGTGCTGCGGCTCCATGAACCAGCGCGGCTCGTAGGCCCCGATGGGCAGATGCGCGAGGCGGGGCCGCCCGAAGCGCTCCTTCACCCGGTGGAAGATTTTTCCGTCGCCGAAACCCGTATCGCCCACGTGGTAGATGACCCCTGAGGGCGTGGTGAGCACATAGGCGCACCAGAGCGCCATGCGCCGGTCGTTCATGCCCCGGGCCGACCAGTGATAGGCGGGTTCCAGATGGACCATGATGCCGTTGCTCAGGGTCACCGCATCGCCCCAATCCCCGGTCTCGACCGGGATCTCCGGGTGTTCGGCCCGGATGATGGCGTCGTTGCCGAGCGGCGCGATGACCTTCGGGCGGTGGCGCTGCCACAGGCGTCCCAGGGTGCCGAGGTCGAGATGGTCGTAGTGGTTATGGGTGATGAGCACCGCGTGGATCGGCGGCAGATCGTCGAGGGCGATGCCAGGCGCGTTCACGCGCTTCGGTCCCGCGAAGGAGACCGGGCTCGCCCGCTCCGAGAAGACCGGATCGGTCAGGATGTTGAGGCCCGCCACCTGGATCAGGAACGAGGCGTGGCCGATCAGCGCAACCCTCAGGCCGTCGACGGAGGCCGGCGGCCTGTCGCGGAAGGGACTCGGAAAACTCTCCGGCCATCCTTTTCGGCCGCCGCCGAGCTGCCAGCGCGCGAGCTCCACCAGCCCCTTGTCCTGCGGCTGGCTGGGCGAGAAGAACCGCACCCCGTCGAAATGATCCGAGACCGGCCCGTCGTAATAGGGATTTTTCGCGCGGGCGGCGGCAGCCCAGCCGACCACGCCGGTGACGGCGAGCGCTGGGAAACTCAGGGCTTTGAGGAGCGTGCGGCGGTTCATGGGTATCGGGGGCTCCAAGCAGAGCCTTAAAGCGTGGGGTGCCTGAGGGCCATCGGCAAGGGCCAGGCCGTCATCCGACGGCCTGGCCCTTGCCGCCCCCTGCGGGGAGAGATCGAGGGCGGGGTCGGAAAGCCGAAGCGCAACGTGTCAGGGAAGGCGCGCGTCAGCGCGGCAGGTGAGAGATTACGCCCGCTCCGGATACGGCACGCCCCTCACCCGGACCTGACAGTCCGACCTCTCCCCACGGGAGAGGTGAAGCGGCGCTTTGCTGGTCCAATCGCTCACAGGCTTGCTCCCCCCGCGAGGGAAAGGGATCCACTTACAGGCTCAATGCTGATGGATTCCCTTCCCCTCCGGCGGCTGCGCCGCTTCCGGCCGGGAATGACATATTGGTCTGGAAGGGCGCGATTGGGGTCCTTTCCTTGACTTTGCCGTGTTTCACCCTTACGTGCTGACCGCAAATCTGTAGAGCGAGCCGAATTGAGCCGCCGCCCAGCCCGAGAGGCTGGAGGTCAACGCCCGACAGCGCGATGCGCCCTCGGGCGCGCTTCCATTTGGATGTCGCGCTGAAAGTGGTGACGGATGTCGGACGACACATTGCGCATCGAGGACGCGGTCAACGAGACCTGCCCGTGGTCGGGAAAGCCGATCGCGGCGGATTCGCTCACCCTTTATCGCGACGCGGTCGTCGGCTTCTGCAATCCGGGCTGCCGCGACAAGTTCAAGGCGGCGATCGACCATTTCGAGAAGGCGCTCGCCGAACGCGACGTGCCGCTTCTCGCGAAAGGATTTGAATAACCATGTTCGAGGGCCTTTCCGACAAGCTTTCCAACATCCTCAGCACGCTCACGCGCCGCGGCGCGCTCACGGAAGAGGACGTGAACGCGGCGCTTCGCGAAGTGCGCCGCGCCCTGCTCGAGGCGGACGTGGCCCTCGAGGTCGTGCGCTCCTTCACCGACAAGGTGCGCTCGCGCGCGGTCGGCGCCGAGGTCGTCAAATCGGTCTCGCCGGGCCAGCAGGTGGTCAAGATCGTCCACGACCAGCTCGTGGAGATGCTGGGCGCGGATGCGGGCATCATCGACCTCAACGCCGCTCCGCCGGTGCCGATCCTCATGGTCGGCCTCCAGGGCTCCGGTAAGACCACGACCACGGCCAAGATCGCCAAGCGCCTGACCGACCGCGACAAGCGCCGCGTGCTCATGGCCTCCCTCGACACGAGGCGGCCTGCCGCGATGGAGCAGCTCGCGGTGCTCGGCAAGCAGGTGGGCGTCGACACGCTGCCGATCATGGCCGGCCAGTCGGCCGTGCAGATCGCGCGCCGCGCCATGGAGGCCGCGCGCCTCGGCGGCTACGACGTGGTCATGCTCGACACTGCCGGCCGCGTCACCGTGGACGAGGCGCTGATGACCGAGGCCGCCGAGGTCAAGGCGGCGACGGACCCGCACGAGGTTCTTCTCGTCGCCGACGCGCTCACCGGCCAGGATGCGGTCAACACGGCGCGTGCCTTCGACCAGCGGCTCGGCGTCACCGGCATCGTGCTGACCCGCATGGACGGCGATGCCCGCGGCGGCGCCGCGCTCTCCATGCGCGCCGTCACCGGCAAGCCGATCAAGCTCATCGGCACGGGCGAGAAGGTCGACGCGCTCGAGGAGTTCCACCCGTCGCGCGTCGCCAACCGCATCCTCGGCATGGGCGACATCGTCTCGCTTGTCGAGAAGGCGGCGGAGAATTTCGACCAGGCGCAGGCCCAGCGCATGGCCGAGAAGATGCGCAAGGGCAAGTTCGACCTGGAGGACCTGCGCGACCAGCTCTCCCAGATGGAGAAGATCGGCGGCATCGGCGGCATGCTCGGCATGCTGCCGGGCGTGGCCAAGATGAAGGCGCAGCTCGAGAACGCCAATCTCGACGACAGGATCATCAAGCGCCAGCGCGCCATCATCGATTCCATGACCCCGGCCGAGCGCCGCAACCCAGACATCCTCAAGGCGTCGCGTAAAAAACGCATCGCGGCGGGCGCCGGCGCCAAGGTCGAGGAGGTCAACAAGCTCCTCAAGATGCACCGCCAGATGGCCGACGTCATGAAGATGATGGGCGGCGGCAAGGGCAAGGGCATGGCAGGCGCCCTGGGCAAGATGTTCGGCCTCGGCGGCGGCGGAATGCCCGGGATGGGCGGCATGCCACAGCCGACCCCGGAGCAGATCGAGGCCCTGCAGAAGCAGATGGGCGGCAAGCTGCCCGACTTCCCCGGCGGCGCCGGCGGTCTGCCGCAGATGCCCAAGGGCGTCCCGGGCCTGCCGGGCCTCGGCGGCGGCAAGATCCCCGGTCTTCCGGGAATCGGCGGCTTCCCGTTCGGAGGCAAGAAAAAGTGAGTTTTGTCATCCCCGGCGGCCCGAAGGACCGGGAAGGGGATCCAGGTTCCGGCTCAGCGCCGATGGATCCCCTTCCCCTCACTCCGTTCGGCCGGGGATGACATGAGAAGTTTGATCGTAAGGACACCACAAGGAGAAATCGAATGTCCCTGAAGATCCGTCTGACCCGCGCCGGCGCCAAGAAGCGCCCGTACTACCGCATCGTCGTCGCCGACTCGCGCTCCCCGCGCGACGGCCGCTTCATCGAGAAGGTCGGCACCTACGACCCGATGAAGCCGAAGGACGACGCCGGCCGCGTCACCCTCGAGACCGATAAGATCCAGGCCTGGCTCGCCAAGGGCGCCCAGCCGACCGATCGCGTCCTGCGCTTCCTCGACGCCGCCGGCCTCCTGAAGCGTTCGCCGCGCAACAACCCGCAGAAGGCCGTCCCGGGCAAGAAGGCCCAGGAGCGCGCCGACGCCAAGGCCGCCGCGACTGCCTCCGAAGGCGAGGCTGCGTAAGGCCGATGAAGGGGCGGGGCGGGAACCGGAACCTCTCTCAAGAGGAGAGGTCGGCGCGCGCGAGCGCGGCGGGCGAGGGGCGTGCCCCCTCCGGAAAGGTTTCCCCCCTTACCCGGACCTCCGGTCCGTCTTCTCCCGCCGGGAGAGGCGATGCTGCGCCGATGCGGGACGATCTCGTCCTCGTCGGCGAATTCGGCCGCGCCCATGGCCTCAAGGGCGAGGTGCGGCTGAAATCCCATACGGGCGATCCGCTGGCGATCGCCTCTTACGGCCCGCTCACCGCAGCGAACGGCCGAAAAATTTCACTCAAGAAGAATGCCAAGCCTGCCCCCGGCGGCGCGCCCGACATGCTGATCGTGCAGGTCGAGGGCGTGACCACCCGCGAGGGCGCGGAGGCGCTCAACCGCACCGAGCTCTATCTCGAACGCGACAAGCTCCCGCCTCCGCAAGAGGAGGACGAGTTCCTGCTCGCCGACCTGATCGGGCTGCCCGTCGAGGACGAATCCGGCACGGTGGTCGGGAAAATCACCGACGTGCCCAATTACGGCGGCGGCGACCTTCTGGAAATCGCCCCGGCCAAGGGCGGCGCGACCGCGCTCTTGCCTTTCACCAGGGCCTTCGTGCCGGTGGTCGAGATTGCGGAGAAGCGCGTCGTCGTGGCCCTGCCCGACGATTTCTTCGAGCCTGCCAGGGCCCGGCCCGACGAGGAAGAGGCGTGAGCTTCGACGCCACCATCCTCACCCTCTATCCCGACATGTTCCCCGGTCCCCTCGGGATGTCGCTTTCGGGCGATGCGCTGGCGCGCGGCGTCTGGACCCTGACGGCGAAAAACATCCGCGACCACGGCCTCGGTCGCCACCGCACGGTGGACGACACGCCCGCCGGCGGCGGACCCGGCATGGTGCTGCGCTGCGACGTGCTGGCGGCCGCCATCGACGCCAATGTGACGGCCGACGACCCGCGCCCGAAGCTTCTCATGAGCCCGCGCGGCAAGCCTCTCACCCAGGAACGCGTGCGCGAGCTGGCAGTCGGTCCCGGCGCGGTCATCGTGTGCGGCCGGTTCGAGGGCGTGGACGAGCGCGTGATCGAGGGCCGCGGACTGGAGGAGGTCTCGATCGGCGACTACGTGCTCTCCGGCGGCGAGATGGCCGCCTTCGTGGTGCTCGACGCCTGCGTGCGCCTCCTCCCCGGCGTCATGGGCAAGAAGGCCTCAGGCCTTGAGGAGAGCTTCGAGACGAACCGCCTCGAATATCCGCACTACACCCGTCCCCGCGAATGGGAGGGACGCCCGATCCCGGACGTGCTCCTCAACGGCAACCACGCGGCCATCGAGAAATGGCGTCGCGCGGAATCGGAGCGCATCACCCGCGAGCGGCGGCCGGATCTTCTCGACCGGCCGTCCGGCTGAGGGCCCGGAGCATCGGGCCCAAAAGTGGAATCCACATTTGGGGTCAATCCGATGCTCAACTCTTTAGATGGCGCATCGTTCTATGCGGAAAACCGGGTCCACTTTTCCGCACGATGCGCCAGCCGCCACTTGAGGTTCACGCCCGCGCTCCCGAGCAGGATGAGCGCGATGCCGACCCACTGGGCCGCCGAGAGGTCGCGGCCATAGGCGAGATAGTCGACCAGGATGGCCACCGCCGGATACACGAAGGACAGCACCGCCACCCGCGTGGTCGGCAGCGTCTGCAGGGCCGAATAGAGCAGGATGTACATCAGGCTCGTGTGCACCACGCCCACGGTGACGAGGTAGCCCCACTGAACACCAAGGGCGGGCAGGGCCGAGAAATCGGCGAGCGGCGCCAGAATCACGGCGCCGAGCGCAACCTGCACCAGGGCGATGAGATGCGGCGGGATGCCCCGCAAGTGCTTGGTCACGACGGATGCCACCGCATAGAGCGCGGCGGCTCCCAGGGCGAGGCCGATCCCGGCGAGATAGTCGCCCGTGAGGGAGAGGCCGGCGGGATCGATCTTCACCACCATCAGAAGCCCCAGGAAGGCGATGGCGATGAAGCCCAGCGCATCGGCCGTGGGGCGCTCACCGAACAGCACGACGCCCAGCAGGATCAGGAAGAAGGGCTGCATGTTGTAGACGGTCGTGGCGATGGAGATCGACACGCGGTCATAGGCCGAGAACAGCAGGACCCAGTTCAGCACGATCGCAACTCCGCCCACGAGGCAGAGAAGGAAGCTCGCCCGCGTGAAGCGCCACGGGAACAGGAGGCCGCGCCAGCCGCAATAGGCCAGCAGGCAGGCCGCACCGAACAGGCAGCGGAAGAACACCACGTTCCAGATCGACTGCCCCGATTCGATGACGAAGTATCCGATGGTGCCCGAGATCGCCATCGCGGCCGCCATCTCGAACCCGCCGCCCCGTTCCGTCCCGTCGCTCATCCGCGCCTCCTCCGAGGGTGGTTACTTTACGGATGCAGGACTGCGTCGTACCGTAGTGTCGGAAGGCGTTTCATCGAAAGGAGCTTCGATCCGATGGTTGCATCAGCCAAGAGGCTTCGAAACGAAACTCATTCTCTGGACGAGACCGATCGGGCGCTGATCGCGGCGCTCTCCGAGAACGCCCGCCAGTCCCTCGCGGATCTCGCCCGCGCGGTCGGGCTGTCCGGCCCCAGCGTGGCGGAGCGTCTGCGCCGCCTGGAGGAGGCGGGGCTCGTCAGCGGCTACACGGTCGATCTCGACCACCGGGCGCTCGGCTACAGCCTCACGGCCATCGTGCGCATCAGGCCCCTGCCGGGACAGCTCCACATGGTCGAGAAGCTCCTGGTCGAGAGCCCCGAGGTGATCGAGTGCGACAAGGTCACGGGGGACGACTGCTACATCGCCCGCTACGTCCTGCGCAGCATCGACGAGCTCGACCCGATCCTGGAGAAAATCGCCCAGCGGGCCCAGACCAGCACCTCCATCGTCAAGGCGACCCCGGTCAAGCGCCGGCCTCCGCCCCTGCCGGCGGGCTGAGGCGGCATTTCGCCATCGACAAAGTCTCCGATTTCGGATATAGGCCGCCCTCTAAATCACAACAGGACGCCGAAATCCCGCGGGTTTTGAGATCGCTCAGGGCCACGCAACGGCAGGAGTTTAGACCATGAACATCATCCAGCAGCTCGAGCAGGAGCAGATCGCCAAGCTCGCCAAGACGATCCCCGACTTCCAGGCCGGCGACACCGTCATCGTCAACGTGAAGGTCAAAGAAGGCGAGCGCAGCCGCGTTCAGGCCTACGAGGGCGTCTGCATCGCCCGCTCCGGCGGCGGCCTCCAGGAGAGCTTCACCGTCCGCAAGATCTCCTACGGCGAAGGCGTCGAGCGCGTGTTCCCGGTCTATTCGCCGATGATCGATTCCATCAAGGTCGTGCGCCGTGGCGCCGTCCGTCGCGCCAAGCTCTATTACCTGCGCGACCGTCGCGGCAAGTCGGCCCGTATCGCCGAGCGCACCGACCGCCAGGACAAGGCTCCGGCCGCGGCCGAGTAAGCCGTTCCGCCGCACTGGCAGTTTGGAAAAGCGCGGTCTCGGCCGCGCTTTTTGCATATCCGGGCAAGCGTCGCGGCAGCAGGTCGGAAAATTATGTTGCGCGTACCGGGCCTCCCGCTATGCGATGCTTTCAAGCCTCTGCGCGCGTGAGACATCTTTTCTCGGAACCTGAGTCCCGCTAAAGACCAGACAACCTCTTCATCGTTGGAATGGAAACAATGGCCAATCCCCGCACCCTCTACGACAAGATCTGGGACGACCACGTCGTCGATCAGCAGGCTGACGGGACGTGCCTCCTTTATATCGACCGCCATCTCGTGCACGAGGTGACGAGCCCGCAGGCCTTCGAGGGCCTGCGCGTGGCCGGCCGCAAGGTCCGCGCGCCGAACAAGACGCTGGCGGTGGTCGACCACAACGTTCCGACCACCGACCGCTCGCACGGCATCGAGGATCCAGAATCCGCCACCCAGGTCGAGACCCTCGCCCAGAACGCACGCGATTTCGGCGTCGAGTACTACAACGAGCTCGACACCCGTCAGGGCATCGTCCACGTGGTCGGCCCGGAGCAGGGCTTCACGCTTCCAGGCATGACCATCGTGTGCGGCGACAGCCACACCTCGACCCACGGGGCCTTCGGGGCGCTCGCCCACGGCATCGGCACGTCGGAGGTCGAGCACGTGCTCGCCACGCAGACGCTGATCCAGAAGAAGGCCAAGAACATGCGCGTGACGGTGGACGGGCAACTGCCCCCCGGCGTCACCGCCAAGGACATCATCCTGGCCATCATCGGCGAGATCGGCACCGCCGGCGGCACCGGCCACGTGATCGAATTTGCGGGCGAGGCCATCCGCTCGCTCTCGATGGAAGGCCGGATGACCGTCTGCAACATGACGATCGAGGGCGGTGCCCGCGCCGGCATGGTGGCGCCCGACGAGAAGACCTATGCCTATCTGAAGGACCGTCCCAAGTCGCCGAAGGGCGAGGCCTGGGACGCGGCCGTGCGCTACTGGGAGAGCCTGAAATCCGACGAGGGCGCGCATTTCGACACCGAGATCCGCCTCGACGCCGCCAACCTGCCGCCCATCGTCACCTGGGGCACGTCGCCTGAGGACGTGATCTCGGTCGCAGGCGCGGTGCCGAACCCGGACGACATCGCCGACGAGAACAAGCGTCGCTCCAAGTGGCGCGCGCTCGAATACATGGGTCTCCAGCCCGGCCAGAAGATCACCGACATCACCCTCGACCGGGTCTTCATCGGCTCCTGCACCAACGGCCGCATCGAGGACCTTCGCGAAGTCGCCAAGGTGGTCGAGGGCCGCAAGGTCCATCCGTCGGTCAGCGCCATGATCGTGCCCGGCTCCGGCATCGTGAAGATGCAGGCGGAAGCCGAAGGCCTCGACACGATATTCAAGGAAGCCGGCTTCGAATGGCGCGAGCCCGGCTGCTCCATGTGCCTGGCCATGAACGCGGACCGCCTCGCCCCGCACGAGCGCTGCGCCTCGACCTCGAACCGCAACTTCGAGGGCCGCCAGGGCTTCAAGGGCCGTACCCATCTCGTCTCGCCCGCCATGGCGGCCGCGGCGGCGATCGCGGGCCACTTCGTGGACATCCGCGACTGGAAGTAGGCTTTTCCCGATCGGGATACGAAAAAGGCGGCGCCCGTTGGGGACGCCGCCTTTTCTTTTGGACGGGCCGAGACTTAGTCGACGTAGACGCGGCGGCCGCCGGCCACGACCTGACGGCAGACTTCGCTTGGCCGGCGGACGACGACGCCGTTGCCGCGCACGTGCTCGCGGATCACCGTGCGGCAGACGGTGCGGGTGCGTGGGCGCTCGACGCGGCGCTCGATGTAGCGGCGCTCGACGGACGGACGCTCGCGGACTTCCCGCACCACATGATGGCGCGAGCCGTGATCGCTGCCGATTCGCACATTGAACTCCTGCGCCGACGCAGCGCCCGCACCGAAAGCCACCAGCCCGGCTGTCGCCAGGATCGTCAGAAATTTACGCATTGTTGCCTCGCATCGAGAATAGATAGTCAGGTGCGGTCAACGCTGCGGAAGCGCGACCGTTCCGTCGCGCATGGCTTCGGCGCGGGACAGGGTTAAGCGGGCGTTACCGTCGAAGGAGGGACCCATGAGCGACCAGGAACGGGAAGCCAGGGAGGCGCTGGAGCGCGTCAGGCGCGACTCCGAGACCGTCGGGTCCTCGGCGCTGGCGCGCATGGGCAACCGCGCGCGGGACCATTTCGGCGGCCGGGACGCCGTCGGCACGGGCGAGGACGGCGGCACCGATCCTGTCGAACTGTGGGGCCGGCGCATCGGCCGGGCCCTGTCGCTTGTCGGCGTGGTGATCCTTGCCCTATGGCTTCTGGTGCAACTGCGTCTCCTGTGACCCGATGACCGACACGAACACCCCCTGGGCCAACCTGCACGCGCCGACCCTCGCCGACCTCGAAATCCTGGCGCACGAGGCCTATGAGCGCCTGCCGGAGGAGTTCCGCCGGCTCTGCGAGGGCGTCGTCATCAAGGTCGACGATTTTCCCGACGACGATACCCTGCGGGAGATGGAGTGCGAGACGCCCTTCGACCTCCTGGGCCTCTTCCGCGGCATCGGCCTGGCGCAGGGCGGCGCCATGATGCAGACGGGCCAGTTCCCCAACATGGTCTGGCTCTACCGCCGTCCCCTGCTCGACTACTGGGCCGAGCACGAGGAGAGCCTCGGGTCCCTCGTCACACACGTGCTCGTCCACGAGATCGGCCACCATTTCGGGCTCTCGGACGAGGACATGGAAGCCATCGAGGCGGCGGCGGGTTGATCCGTCCCGCGGCTCAGCGCACGGCCGGATGATCGGCGTCGAAGAACGGGGCGGCGCCGATGCGCCAGCGCTCGGGTGCGATGAAGACCCGGCGGCGCTTCGTCGCCTCGAAGGCCTGCGGCGGCTTCGAATTGTCGATGAAGCGGCCGATCTGCTCCTGGAAATCCGCCCCGTCGCGCCAGAAGCCCACATTCACGAAGGTGGTCCAGCGCCGGTCGAGATCCCAGACCATCCAGGGGAACTGCTTGCGGTCCTCGACCCGGCTGAGGAACTCGCCGATGAGGCCGGAGCGGTCGGAAATCGTCGCGCGCGTCGACCAGTAATCGAGGAACTCGTCCTCGCGCCCCTTCTTGATCCGCCATTCCACGAGGACGATCCGGGCCGGGGTCGCCGCCGGCTCGGCGGCCGTGCTCCGGTCCGGCAACCGGACCGGGGCTTCCTGGGCGAAGGAGGCCACCGGCGCAAAAGGAAGACCTAAGGCGACAGCCAGGATGCAGATGCGGGCAGCTCGAAAAACCCGGACGAGATTGGACGACATGGTCAACGCAAGCCCTCAACGAACGATAACGCGATTGTGAAGGGGCCTGCCGGAAAGGCCAAGGTCGCCTCCCCCCTCATTCCGCATAGGAAGACCTATCCATTAGTCGAATGCCGGGCGGCGGCATGGTCCCTGAACGGGCCGGTCTCCAGGGCTTCTCAGGCCGCGACCACGATTGGCCTAGTCGTAACTCCAGGGCTTTGATAAGACGCTTCTCGCGGCTGTCCGGACGCCGCTTTCAGGATGACGAGACCATGGACAAGTTCACTGTGCTGGAGAGCGTCGCGGCGCCGCTGCGGATCATCAATATCGACACCGATATGATCATCCCCAAGCAGTACCTGAAGACGATCAAGCGCACCGGTCTCGGCAAGGGTCTCTTCTCGGAGATGCGCTACCGCGACGACGGGTCGGAGAACCCGGACTTCGTCCTCAATCAGCCCGCCTACCGCAATGCCAAGGTCCTGGTAGCCGGCGATAATTTCGGCTGCGGCTCGTCCCGCGAGCACGCCCCCTGGGCCCTGCTCGATTTCGGCATCCGCTGCGTGATCTCCACCAGCTTCGCCGACATCTTCTACAACAACTGCTTCCAGAACGGCATTCTGCCGATCAAGGTGAGCCCGGAAGACCTGGAAAAGCTCTTCGACGATGCCGAGCGCGGCGCCAACGCAACGCTCACCATCGACCTGGAACGCCAAGAGATCCGCGGCCCCGATGGCGGCACGGTGACGTTCGACATCGACCCGTTCCGCAAGCATTGCCTCCTCAACGGCCTCGACGGCATCGGCCTGACCATGGAAAAGGCCGCGACGATCGACACCTACGAGAAGAAGCTCGCCGAGCGCCCCTGGGCCTGAGGCGCACAGGCCGTCATTCCGGGGCGCGCCTTCGGCGCGGGCCCGGAAATGGCGGAGGGGGTGACATCCCCTCCCGCTCAGTTTCCTTATATTAACCAAATTGCCTGCACATTGCGGGGCATGACCAGATTCCTCGCTCCCGCGATTCTCGCTCTCGCCGGGCTGGCCGCCGCGACGCCGGCATCCGCCCAGGCCGATTTCAACTCGTGCCTGTCCGGCCTGCGGTCCCAGGCCGCCGCCAAGGGCATCTCCTCCCAGGCCTTCGACGCCGCGACCCGCGGCATCGCGCCGGACTTCAAGATTCTCGAACTCATGCAGAGCCAGCCCGAGTTCAAGACCGAGATCTGGGACTACCTCTCCGCCCTCGTGGACGAGCAGCGGGTCGAGGACGGCACGGCCGCCATGCGCCAATGGGGCCGGGCGCTCGCCAATGCGGAGGCGCGGTTCGGCGTCGACCGCCACGTGATCGCCGGCGTCTGGGGGGTCGAATCCGATTTCGGCAAGAATTTCGGCGACCGGCCGCTGGTCCAGTCCCTCTCGACGCTGGCCTGCTACGCCCCCCGCCGCCAGGAATATTTCACCGGCGAGCTGATGGCGACGCTCAAGATCGTGCAGGACGGCGACATCGACCCGGCCTCCCTGCGGGGCTCATGGGCCGGCGCTTTCGGCCACACCCAGTTCATGCCCTCCACCTTCCAGCGTCTCGCGGTGGATGGGGACGGCGACAGCCGCCGCGACGTGGTGAATTCCGTGCCCGACGCGGTCGCGTCCACGGCGAACTTTCTCAGAAAGGCCGGCTGGGACAACAGCCTGCCCTGGGGCTACGAGGTGCGCCTGCCCGAAAACTTCAACGCCAGGCTCGCGGGCCGCAAGGCCAAGCGTCCGCTCTCCTCCTGGGCCGCCATGGGCGTGACCCGCATCGACGGGCGTCCGCTCTCGGGCAACTATCAGGCCGGCATCCTCATCCCGGCCGGGGTGAACGGCCCGGCCTTCGTGGTCACCAAGAACTTCGATGCGGTCTATTCCTACAACGCCGCCGAATCCTACGGCCTCGCCATCGCGCTCCTCGGCGACCGGCTCAAAGGCCTGCCGGGCATCCGCACCGCTTGGCCCACCGACGATCCGCCCCTGTCGCGCGCCCAGCGCAGGGAGCTGCAGAGCCTGCTCCTGTCCCGCGGCTACGACGTGGGCGAGCCCGACGGCAAGGTCGGGGCCAAGACCCGCGAGGCCATCAAGGACGTGGAGCGCCGGCTCGGCATGGAGCAGCGCGGCCGTCCGGGCGCCAAGGTGCTGCAGGCCCTGCGGGGTTAGATCATCCTCAACCGTCATTCGGGGGCAGTCCAAGGGGCTGAACCCGGAGCCCAGAGCCGATGACGATGCAGAATGAAGCGCGAAACTCGCCGCTGCTTTCTGAAGCGCTCGTGATTATGGGTTCCGGACTCGCACCTGTGGTTGCGCCCCGGAATGACGAGGAGGCACACTCTCCGGCATGACGATGCGCCCTCCGCCTAACGGCCAAGGCGACAAACGCTTGCCAAGGCTGGGCTCTCGCGCCTAAACCCCGGCATGGTCGCCCCGGACGCGCTCCGGGCCCCACGAAGCCAATTCGAGCGAGGACACCCCACCATGGCAACGCACAAGCTTCTCCTTCTCCCCGGCGACGGCATCGGCCCGGAGGTCATGCGCGAGGTCGAGAAGATTGTGGGCTGGTTCCGCAAGCGTGGGCTGGGCTTCGAGACCGAGACGGATCTCGTCGGCGGCTCGGCCTATGACGCGCACGGCGCGGCCATCTCCGAACAGGCCATGGAGCGGGCGCAGGAAGCCGATGCGGTGCTCTTCGGCGCCGTCGGCGGCCCGAAATGGGACGGGGTGCCCTACGCGGTCCGCCCCGAGGCGGGCCTGCTGCGTCTGCGCAAGGACCTCGGCCTCTTCGCCAATCTGCGTCCCGCCATCTGCTATCCGGCGCTCGCCGATGCCTCCTCGCTCAAGCGTGAGGTGGTCGAGGGCCTCGACATCATGATCGTGCGCGAGCTCACCGGTGGCGTCTATTTCGGCGAGCCGAAGGAGATCGTCACCCTCGAGGACGGCTCCCAGCGCGCCGTCGACACGCAGCTCTACACCACGGCGGAAGTGGAACGCATCACCCGCGTGGCCTTCGACCTCGCCAAGAAGCGCCGGAACAAGGTCTCGTCGGCGGAGAAGAGCAACGTCATGAAGACCGGCGTGTTCTGGCGCCAGATCGTGACGCGCATCCACAAGGCCGAGTTCGCCGACGTCGAGCTCGAGCACGTGCTGGCCGACAACTGCGCCATGCAGCTCGTGCGGAATCCAAAGCAGTTCGACGTGATCGTCACCGACAACCTCTTCGGCGACATCCTGTCGGATATCGCCGCGATGCTCACCGGCTCCCTCGGCATGCTGCCCTCAGCCTCGCTCGGCGCGGAGGATCCCAGGACCGGCCGGCGCAAGGCCCTCTACGAGCCCGTGCACGGCTCCGCGCCGGACATCGCCGGCAAGGGGCTTGCCAATCCGATCGCCATGATCGGCTCCTTCGGCATGGCCCTGCGATATTCCTTCGGCCTTCTGGAAGAGGCGGACCGCCTCGACGACGCCATCGCGCGTGTCCTCGCCTCCGGCACCCGCACCAAGGACATCGCCGGCCCCGGCATGAACGCAGTCGGGACGAAAGACCTCGGCGACGCGATCATCAAGGAGCTGGACTCGCGGTCCTGACCTACGAAAAAGCCCCGGTCTTCCGGGGCTTTTTCATGCGACCTGTCATTCCCGGCCGGAGGAGAAGGGCATCCACCCGCACCCGCCGAGGGCTTCATCGATGGATCCTCTTCCCGCGCTTTGCGCGCCGGGGATGACAGGGTCTGCGCTACCGGATCGATCCCGTCGTATCGATATCCGCGAAGGGGTTGCGCGACCCCACAAAGGGTCCGTTGGTGACGGGGTCCGGGAAGTTTCCACCGCCGCTGAAGCGCTCGTTGTTCTGCATGTAAGGCGGGCTCAGCAGATACGACTGCGCCTGCCCATAGCCGGTGTAACCGGGATTGATCGAGCCGACCGGAACAGCCGTCCCCGGATCTAGGAAACTGCGAGGCGTCACCCGCAGGACCAGGGGGCGTTCCCTGGCGGTTTGCGCTTCGGCCGCGACCGAGAAAGCCGAGACCGCAGCCAGCGAAGCCAAACCGATGACGGCGAAGCGGCGCATGTTCATATCTCCAAAAATGAGCCGCTGGTGCCTCCGGGGCGGAAAAGCCTGGCTGGAGCAGCGGGCTGTCAGAACAAGGCGGCTTCGTTTAATTTGTTCCCAGCCTACCCTTACGTCACTACCAAGCAGGACCCGTGCCGATGATGGATTCCCCGCGCCGCGACCTTCGGCTTCCCGGCAAGGACCGCCTGACCGTGCTGGGCGAGACGCCTCTCGTGGCCGAGACACCCGAGGAACTCCTCGACGACGAGACGACGCCGGTGGAAAAATTCTTCGTCCGGAACAACGGCCTGTTGCCCGATCCCGCGACGGAGCCGGAGGCGTGGTCCTTGACCATCGACGGCGAGGTGGAGCAGCCGCTCCGCCTGACGCTGGCTGACCTCAAGAGCCGGTTCCCGCACAAGACCTTCCGCATGGTGCTCGAATGCGGCGGCAACGGCCGCTCCTTCTTCGAGCCGCAGGCTGAGGGCAATCCGTGGACGAACGGTGGCGTCGGCTGCGCCGAATGGACCGGGGTGTCGCTCGCCGACGTGCTGCGCGCGGCGGGCCTGAAGGAGAGCGCGCGCCATACGGCGCATTTCGGCGCCGATCCGGACAAGAGCGGCCGCCGCGACGTGCAGGCCATGTCCCGCGGCATGCCGATCGCGAAGGCGCTCGAGGAGCACACGCTTCTCGTCTGGGCCATGAACGGCGAGGCGCTGCCCTTCCTGCACGGAGGACCCTTGCGTCTCGTCGTGCCGGGCTGGCCGGGTTCTTTAAGCCAGAAATGGCTGACCCGGATCTGGATCCGCGACCGGGAGCACGACGGCCCTGGCATGACGGGCATCTCCTACCGGGTGCCCGTCAACCCGATCGCGCCCGGCGCCACGCTGGAGCGGGCCGAGACCCGGATCCTCGAATCGATGCCCGTGCGCAGCATCGTCTCGTCGCCGTCGGACGAAAGCCGCCTTCCGGCGGGCACCCGCGAGATCACGGTCCGCGGCGCCGCCTGGGCCGGGGATGATGGAGTGGCGCGGGTCGATGTCACGGTCGACGGGGGCGTCACCTGGATTCCCGCGACGCTGAGCGCTCCGCGCAATCGCTACGACTGGGTGCGCTGGACGGCGCAGGCAGCCCTGCCGAGGGACGGCCATTACGAGATCTTTTCCCGCGCGACCGACACCCAGGCGCGCGCCCAGCCGTTCCGGGCAGCGGGCTGGAATCCGAACGGCTATGGCTGCAACGTGATGCACCGGGTGACGGTCACGGTCGGCCCGGACTTCTGATCCCGATCGAGGCGGTTCTCTCGGCCGATCCGCAGCCCGGCAGGCGCTGGCGCTCGGCCTTGGCGAAGATGGCCTTCACGGACGGGTTGTCCGTCGCTCCGAGGACGATCCGGTCGGCGAGGCAGGCGAGTTGCCCCTCGTCCACCGCCTGCGCGGCGCTGCCGCAGAGCCAGCCCTGGAACGCGAAGCTCGCCTCCGGGTCCGCGAAGCGGAAGGCGAGGCATGTCTGCTCGGCTGCTCCGGCGAGGGTCACGGCGGCGGCCTCCATGAGGCCGAATTTCGTCGGCACCGGCCGGCTCTGGGCGTCGCGCGTCACCGACAGGCCAGCTTCCGCCGCCCGGCGCACGATGTCCACGAAGAAGCTGCGCGCCGGTTCGGTGAAGCCCTGAACGAGGCTGATGCGCCCATAGCCCACGTCTCCGAAGCTGCCGAAGGTGAGCGTGTCCTCTCGCCCGCCGCTCATGTGCTCGCGCGCCTCGATCCCGATGGGCTCCGCTCGCCCCTCGATGCCGTAAAGGGCGGGAGTCGCCGGAAGGGGGCGCCACAGGGGCGCGGGCGCGACCAGGATTGCGGACGGCACCGGCCCGGGACCGCCCGGCCGCTCCCGGCGGCTGCCGTCCTGGGCGAGATGGACGAGCGCCGCGACGCTCAGGCCCGACAGCAGGACCATCCGCAGCCAGGGCAGGGGCCTGCGGATGCGGCGGGACGGGCGCTCGTCTGCGGGATCGAACGCATCCTCCTCGTCCCAATCGTCGATGATGGCCTTCGGCATGACGCTGCAACTGAACCTGGGGGACTCACATGTCTGTCCATGTTCTACAGTAGCGCTTGCGAAGCTTCGAAAGCTTTCGCTAAGCAACGTGAATCAAAGGTTAAGTGCTCCATGCCCCAACCCGTCATCCGCATCGCCAGCCTCGCCGACGCTCCTGCCGTCGCCGCTCTCATCCGGGCGCTGGAGAGCCACTATGCGCAGGACGGGCGATCCTCCCCCGCCGGGAAGGCGGTGGCGATGGTCGAGGCCTCGATAGCCTCGCAGGAGGGCACGCGCTACGCGCTCGCCGTGGTGGAGGGAAGGCCCGTGGGGCTTGCCTGCTTCGCCGTGTTGCGGCCCGGCTACGACCTTGCCGGACTGATCTACCTGAAGGAGCTTTTCATCGAGCGCGAGGCACGCGGCCAAATGGTGGGTGCGGCCCTCTTGGCTTGGCTCGCGGACTATGCGCGCGCCCATGGGATCGGCCGAATCGACCTCACCACCGACAGCGCCAATACGGGTGCACAGGCCTTCTATGAGCGCCTCGGGGCCCAGCGGCAGAAGAAGGTGGTCTATCGCTTCGAGCTCTCGGACGCCTCGATCCGGGACTCGGAAAAGCCCTGTGGTCAAGAGACCGCTTGACGAAAGCCGGTTCTTGGTGTGTTGCTGAAAACCCAGGCCCGCAAACCGGGCTTTCGGATGGACGATGGCAATGACGCTGCTCAGCACGACGAGCAAAACGAAAACCGTCACGACGGCCGTGAAAACGGCCGAGTAGCCTCGTCGTCCCCGGTCCTCTCTCCCGTCGGGGCGAGAGGCGACACCCGAATAGGGTTTGCATTTCCGGGGAGAGCCAAACAGGAGAAGTCCAATGGGTTACAAGGTCGCCGTGGTCGGCGCGACAGGCAATGTGGGCCGCGAGATGCTCGACATCCTCGCAGAGCGGGCCTTTCCGGCCGACGAGGTGGTGGCACTGGCCTCCCGCCGCAGCCAGGGCACGGAGATTTCCTTCGGCGACAAGACGCTGAAGGCCAAGACCCTCGACACCTACGACTTTTCCGACGTCGACCTGTGCCTCATGTCGGCCGGCGGCGAGATCTCGAAGGAATGGTCGCCGAAGATCGCCGCGCAGGGAACGGTGGTGATCGACAACTCCTCCGCCTGGCGCTACGACGCGGACGTGCCGCTCGTGGTCCCGGAGGTGAACGCCGACGCCGTCCGCGGGATGAAGAAGGGCATCATCGCCAACCCGAACTGCTCCACGGCGCAGCTCGTGGTCGCCCTCAAGCCGCTCCATGACCGCGCCACCATCAAGCGCGTCGTCGTGTCGACCTACCAGTCCGTCTCCGGCGCCGGCAAGGAAGGCATGGACGAGCTCGACCGCCAGACCAAGGCGCTCTACTCGCTCCAGGACGTGCAGGAGAAGAAGTTTCCCAAGCGCATCGCCTTCAACCTGATCCCCCAGATCGACGTGTTCATGGAGGACGGGTTCACGAAGGAAGAGTGGAAGATGATGGCGGAGACCAAGAAGATCCTGGATCCCAAGATCAAGCTCACCGCCACTTGCGTGCGCGTGCCGGTCTTCATCGGCCATTCGGAGGCCGTGAACGTGGAGTTCGAACAGCCGCTCAGCGCCGAGGAGGCGCGCGACATCCTGCGCTCGGCTCCGGGCATCGTGGTGATCGATAAGCACGAGCCTGGCGGCTACATCACGCCCCACGAAGCGGCCGGCGAGGATGCCACCTACATCTCCCGCATCCGCGAGGACATCACGGTCGAGAACGGCCTCGCCTTCTGGTGCGTGTCCGACAACCTGCGCAAGGGCGCGGCCCTGAACGCGATCCAGATCGCCGAGGCTCTGGTGAACCGCGGCCTGCTCAACGCCAAGAAGCGGGCGGCGTAACCAGGAACACGACGCCCGCTTCTTCACGGGAGCGGGCGTTGCGATGCTCGGGAAGCCGGGGCGGGCGTGCCGTTCCGGCTTTTCTCTTGACGGCTCGCGGCCTGGAGCCGTGTTGCCGCGTCAGACGAAGAAGAAGTCGGAGGCCGAGAGGGTCGAGCCCTCGCCCTTCTGCAGCTTGAGGCTGGCGATCTCGACCATGGCCTTCGAGCC
>Ga0247820_10000369_pt1 | contig 23694 bp, 19 predicted proteins | sample 13C_Glucose_Day1_2_FD_192480 | JGI IMG/M metagenome (GOLD analysis project Ga0247820, IMG submission 192480) | Soil microbial communities from agricultural site in Penn Yan, New York, United States - 13C_Glucose_Day14 | ecosystem: Environmental > Terrestrial > Soil > Agricultural land | place...
GCGTTACCTGGGCCGAACAGCTCACCGCGACTGCAGCGCAGCAGGTCTTCCCGGGTAAAGGCGTTTTGTTTGGTCATGCGAGCTCCTCAATAGTCCCGTGCGGCAGGTGGGGCAAATCTTCCCGGCCGGTCGAAGCATTCATGCCTCGAGTCAGCAGCCTACTCATAGACTATTGCGTTGTGGTGAAAGTCACAGCGCCAAGGACACGAATGTACACTTGTGCACTGAAATTTTTAATCAAGCCCCTTTTCGGGCTTGTTCGGGTGCCTAAGACTGCCGCACTTTCGCCTTTCACGCCAGTCGCAGATAGCCGAAAGGCCTGCACTACTGCACCCATCGCTGCAGAATTTGCTGCAGATCGGTGCGTTTGAAGGGCTTGGCCAGGTAATCGTTCATTCCGGCCGATAAACAGGCTTCCCGGTCGCCCTGCAAGGCATTGGCGGTCAGGGCGATGATGGGCACGCCAGCGCAGCCGGGCAATTGGCGAATCTGGCGGGTCGCCTCGTACCCATCGATGATCGGCAATCGGCAATCCATCAGGATCGCTTCGTAAATCAGACTCTCGGCACTGCGCACCGCTTGGGCGCCATCCGTCGCGACGCTGACAGTAAAGCCCAGGCTGCGCAACATTGCCTCGATAACCGTCTGGTTGACCGGATTGTCCTCGACCAGCAGCACATTGCGGCCGTTGCCATCACCGGTGCCGATGGGTGGCCGGGGCGTCAGTATCGGTAGCGTCTGTTTATAGAGCGCCAGCGGGATTTGCAGGGTGAACACCGATCCGCGACCCTCTTCGCTCTGGGCGCGCAAGGTGCCGCCCATGCGTTCAGCCAGGGTGCGGGCGATGGGGAGGCCCAGCCCGGTGCCGCCATAGCGCCTGGAAATGGAGCTGTCGGCCTGCTGGAAGGCATTGAACATCGATTCCAGGTGCTCGCTGGAAATACCGATCCCGCTGTCGCGCACCGCGCAGGTAAACCAGAGCAGTTCGTGATCCAGCCATTGCCATTGCGGCTCGATGGTGACGCGACCGTGCTCGGTGAACTTCAGCGCATTGCCGACCAGGTTGACCAGGATCTGCCTGATCCGCGTCGGGTCGCCCTGCACCTGCAGCGCGCGCATGTTATCGGGAATCAGCAATGCCAGATCCAGCCCGCGTTGCGCCGCGCTGTGCGAGAACGCCTGGGCGCAACTGCCGATCAGGTCCGCGAGGTTGAACGGGATGTGCTCCAGCTCCAGTTCCGAGCGCTCGATGCGCGAGAAATCGAGAATGTCGTTGATGACCTTCAGCAGGTGTTCGGTGGACTCCGAAGCCAGCGCCGCATATTCGAGCTGTTCCTCGGTCAGCTCGGTGGTTTCCAGCAGTTGCAACATGCCCATTACGCCATTCATCGGGGTGCGCAGTTCGTGGCTCATCATCGCGAGGAAGTCGGATTTGGCGTTGTTGGCCTTTTCCGCCTCTTCGCGGGTCTGGATCAACTGCGCCATCGCCTGGTGCTGTTCGCGGCTGGCTTGTTCGAGACCGCTGGCGAGGTTGTTGATGTGTTGCGACAGTGCCCCGAGTTCGGTGTCGTCGACGATGGGCAGCGGGGTTTTGTAGTCGCCGTTCTGGATCGCCTTGACCGCATTACCGATGTCGCGCAGCGGCTGCGACAGGCTGCCCGCCAGGCGCCGGGCGATCAGAAAGGTAAACAGCAGCGCGAACAACGCCAGAATCCCGGCCTTGAGCAGGATTTCCTGCTGACGCTGACTGAAGGCGTCGTTGGACAGGCCGACAATGACCCGGCCCAGATAATCCTCGGTGGACGTGAGGCCAGGGGCTTTGCTGCCCTGGAAAAAGTCGCTGTGCAGCGCAATGCGTTGCAGTCGCACCGGGGCCTGGAAGACTTCGACCTGATGCGAACGGGTGTGGGTTTCCGACGGTTGTTCGACGTACACCAGAATCCGGTTGGCGCTGTCCTGAACCTCCAGGAAGCGTACATTGGGTGTGGCCAGCGTGGCCTTGAGCAAACTGTCGAGCACTTCGTTGTTGCCCGAAATCACCCCGTATTCGGTGGCCGGCGCCAGTTGGTTGGCAATCAACTGACCGGTGTGGTTGAGTTCCTGGCGCAGGTCCTGGATTCGCACGAAGGTGAAAAAACTGATCAACAGCAAGGTCAGCAACAGGGCAGGGCCGAGGCTGATGATTTGCGTGCGGGTGCTGATGTCCCAGCGACGATGGAAAGTCATGGGTGTCGCTCTCCTGCGGCCAACTGTGTTGCGACAGAGGTTTCATCTATCTGCTCGATACCTAATGAACGAGCGACTTGCGGATTACTCAAGACCTGGAAACGCTGCGGGTAGTGCGTCCGTGGCCAGTTGGCCGGTGGCTGGTCGAGCAGCGTGTCAAGAATCGCCAGCCAGTCGTTCTGATCGCTGTAGGTACTGGCCAGGCTTCCCGCCTTGACGAAACCGGCATTGGGACCGATCAACGCCAGCTGCCGTGCGTAGCTGCTGAGCAACAGGTTTTTCGCGGTTTTCGGGTTGAATACATCGGGATCGTCGAGCCCCAGCAGCGCGTCGCTGTTGTTCAGCAAAGACTGGAGCGGGCGGCTGTCACTTGTGTCGTCCCAGCGCTCTGTGACGATTTCAAAACCCAGCGGCAAGGCAGCCTGGCGCAGTTCCTTCAAGAGAAACGCACTGTGACTGTCGTAGAGCACCCCGATTCGTCGGGCCCGGGGTAGAAGAATACCGGTCAGGCGCAATTGCCGGGCCAGCGGCGGATCGCTCCACAGCAGGCTCAAGTGCGGGGGCAGGGTGGCACCCAGGCGTTGGCGCGCTTGCAGGCGGCTGATGCGCAATACCAGTGTCGCCGGGCCCTGGGCCTCTTGCAGGCGCCAGTCGAGACTCGGCAGGTCCAGCAGGATCAAGCGGGTGCTGGCGGGCAGTTTGCCCGGTGCCGCCAGATGGGGCAGCGGCTGGGAACGCACGTTGTCGGCAGGGCGCAACTCCCTCAGCGCCTGGGTAAAGGATTGCAACGCCTGGCTGTCCTCGGCGGCGATCAACAGGATGTCGGCGGCCCGGACAGGCAGGCTGCACAGTAAACCACTGAGTGCCAGGCATAGTCCGGCCAGCAGGTGGCCAAGGGGTGATGGAGAGCCAGACGACACGACACGTCCTTGATAGCGAACAATTGGCGCGCATGGTAACCGAGCCGCTCGACTTTTCCAGTCACGATGGCGGCATTTTCCGCGGATTTATTGGTCTTCTTCGTACAGGTGCCGGTATTTGAAACGGGGACTGGCCGCCAGTGGGCTGCTCCGTATAATGCCGACATCGCCACTGGTATGGATTAACGGATTGCATATGACTGAACAGCGCCCGATTGCGGTCCTGGGAGGCGGAAGTTTTGGTACCGCCGTGGCTAATCTGTTGGCCGAGAACGGGCATCAGGTGCGGCTGTGGATGCGTGACCCCGAACAGGCCGAGGCCATTCGGATCAATCGCGAAAACCCGCGCTACCTCAAAGGCATCAAGATTCTGCCGGCCGTGGAAGCGGTCACCGACCTGCAAGCCACCCTGGAAGCCTGCGACCTGAGTTTCGTGGCGCTGCCGTCCAGCGCGCTGCGCTCGGTGCTGGCGCCGCATGCCGAACGTTTGCGCGGCAAATTGCTGGTGAGCCTGACCAAAGGCATCGAAGCCCACACCTTCAAGCTGATGAGCGAGATCCTCGAAGAGATCGCCCCGCAAGCGCGCATCGGCGTACTGTCGGGGCCGAACCTGGCCCGTGAAATCGCCGAACACGCCTTGACCGCCACGGTGGTCGCCAGCGAAGACGAAGACCTCTGCCAGCAGGTCCAGGCCGCGCTGCACGGTCGCACCTTTCGCGTCTACGCCAGCGCCGACCGCTTCGGCGTGGAGTTGGGCGGGGCGCTGAAAAACGTCTACGCGATCATTGCCGGCATGGCGGTGGCGCTGGGCATGGGTGAAAACACCAAGAGCATGTTGATTACCCGGGCGCTGGCGGAAATGACCCGCTTCGCGGTGAATCAGGGCGCCAACCCCATGACTTTCCTCGGGCTGGCGGGCGTGGGCGATTTGATCGTCACCTGTTCGTCGCCGAAAAGCCGCAATTACCAGGTCGGGTTCGCCCTCGGCCAGGGATTGAGCCTGGAAGACGCGGTGACGCGCCTGGGCGAGGTGGCCGAAGGCGTCAACACCCTGAAAGTACTCAAGGCCAAGGCCCAGGAAGTTGGCGTGTACATGCCGCTGGTCGCCGGACTCCATGCCATCCTGTTCGAAGGGCGCACGCTGGAGCAGGTGATCGGTCTACTGATGCGTGCCGAGCCGAAAACCGACGTCGACTTTATTTCCACCAGTGGTTTCAACTGAGCACTTATTGACAAGGGCAGGGAGCGAGACATGAACGATCCGAAATTGGAAGCCAGGTACGAATCCATCCTGCTGCGCGTGTTGTGGATGATCGTCTTCTTGCTGGTCTGGCAAGTGGCGCAATTCATCCTCGGCGCGGTGGTGCTGGTGCAGCTGATCTATCGTTTGATTTATGGCGCCCCGAGCGCCAGCCTGATGAACTTTGGCGACAGTCTGAGCCAGTTCCTGGCGCAGATCGGTCGTTTCGGCACTTTTCACAGCGACCAGAAGCCCTGGCCGTTCGCGGACTGGCCGACGCCGCGTACGCCGGAAGGCGAAGCCCCACACGTTGTGGCGCCAGCACCGCATCCGGCTCGAGATGAGGAACCGAAATTATGAAACTCTGGGTATTGCGTCATGGTGAAGCCGAGCCACACGGCATACGCCCCGATTCCGAGCGAGCGCTGACGGCCCACGGTCGTGAAGAAGTACTACGCACAGCCGCCGAGTTGCTCGGCAAGCCGATTACGGCCATCTATGCGAGCCCTTTCCTGCGAGCGCAGGAAACCGCCCAGTTGGTCCGTGAACACTTGGGCTTTCTACCTGAAATCCGCACCGTCGAATGGCTGACACCCGACTACCGCCCGCAAACGGTGGCGGAGCAGTTGGTATCCGTCGATCATGCGCTGCTGGTCAGTCATAACCCGCTGGTGGGTAACCTGCTCGGTTATCTTCAGCACGGCCATGTGCAGGATCCGGAAAGGGTCCCTACCGCCGGCCTTGCCGAGCTTGAAGGCGAGGGGCCGCTGGCAGGGGCGATGAAGCTGAACGGAATCAAGCACCCATAGCTGAAAAAACCGGCCCCTGTGGGAGCGGGGCTTGCCCGCGATGCAGGCACCGCGGTTTTCCAAGGAGACCGAGTCGATTCAATCGCGGGCAAGCCACGCTCCCACATGAGCGGCGGCGTTGGCTGGTTTTGTGTGAAATAGTTGACCGAGCATTTGCTTGGTTGACTACGCTTGCTCCAGAACAAAAACACAGGAGCGAGTCGCATGTCAGCCGCTTTTCGTTTGCCACTGGACGCCTTCTACGAGCGTGAAGCCCATCACCCCAACCAGCGCTTCCTGGTTCAGCCCATGGGTGGCGGACAGGTCGAGACCCTGACCTGGGAAGACGTCGGGCATCAGGCCCGATGCGCCGCGCATTGGTTGCGTGCGCGGGAACTGCCCCAAGGCAGTCATATCGCCCTGATTTCGAAAAACTGCGCGCACTGGATCATTGCCGACCTGGCGATCTGGATGGCTGGCCATGTCTCGGTGCCGCTGTACCCGAACCTCACGGCCGAGTCCGTCGCGCAGGTACTCGAGCATTCGCAAGCGACGTTGGCGTTCATCGGCAAGCTCGATGACTGGCCGGGCATGTCCCGCGGGGTCAATCCCGATCTGCCGACCATCAGCCTGCCCTTGCACCCGCCCGGCACTTTCGATTTCAGCTGGGCCGACCTGCAAGCGAGTTCGCCGATCCAGGATGATCCCAGGCCATCCGCCGATCAGTTGGCGACGATCATCTACACCTCCGGCACCACCGGCCTGCCCAAGGGCGTGATGCACAGCTTCGGCAGTCTGGGGTTTGCCACCACCCATGGCACGCAGTTATTCGGTCTCAACGAGTCGGACCGGCTGCTGTCCTACTTGCCGCTGTGCCACGTCGCCGAACGGATGTTCGTCGAACTGGCGTCGATCTATGGCGGGCAGACGGTATTCTTTGCCGAAAGCCTCGACACCTTCCTGACCGATCTGCAACGTGCACGGCCGACCGTCATGTTCGGCGTGCCGCGCATCTGGACCCGGTTCCAGATGGGCGTGTACAGCAAAATTGCGCCAAAGCGTCTCGACTTTCTGCTGGGCCTGCCGGTCATCGGCAAGCGGGTGGGGCACAAAGTCCTCGCCGGATTGGGGCTGGATGCCTTGCGAGTAGCCTTGTCCGGTGCCGCGCCCGTGCCGCAGTCTCTGCTGCTGTGGTACCAGAAACTGGGCTTGGATGTGCTGGAGGTCTACGGCATGACCGAAAGCTGCGGTTATTCGCACGTTGGCCGGCCCGGCGAGAACAAGCCCGGCTGGATCGGCAAGCCATGCCCCGAGGTGGAGGTGCGCATCGCGCCATCCGGCGAAGTGTTGGTGCGCAGCGGCGCCACCATGCTCGGGTATTTCAAGGAACCGGAAAAAACCGCTGAAACCCTCACTGAAGACGGCTTCCTGCGTACCGGTGACAAAGGCGAGCAAGACGCCGAAGGCAACCTGCGCCTGACTGGGCGCCTGAAGGAAATCTTCAAGACCAGCACAGGCAAATACGTTGCCCCGGCACCGATCGAGAATCGGCTGGCGGTGCATTCGCGGATCGAGCAGGTGTGCGTGGTCGGCGATGGATTGAGTGCGCCGCTGGGTTTGTGCGTGCTTTCGGCGGTCGGGCAACTGGACGCGGGCAGCGCCGCGCGCGCAGGCCTGCATTCCAGCCTGGAAAAGCTCCTGGAAGAGGTCAACGGTGTGCTCGACAAACATGAGCGCTTGGGGCGGCTGGTGGTGGTCAAGGACAGTTGGGCCGTGGAAAACGGCTTCCTGACGCCGACCCTGAAGATCAAGCGCAACATGATCGAAGCGGCTTACGGTGCCCGGTTCGAAGAATGGAGCGCGCACAGCGAAGCCGTGCTGTGGCAGGATTGAATGACGAATAAAAACCAACACAGGATGTCAGCAATGAGTTTGTGGCTTACCACTCCCAACATCGAGACGTTGAACGCACTCCAGAAAAATACCATTGGCGAAGTGCTGGATATCCGCTTCGAAGCCTTCGATGAAGCGTCCCTGACCGCCAGCATGGTCATCGACCAACGCACTCATCAGCCTTACGGCTTGTTGCATGGCGGCGCCTCGGTGGTCCTGGCCGAATCCGTCGGCTCCATGGCCAGTTACCTGTGCATCGATACCAGCAAGTTTTATTGCGTGGGCCTGGAAATCAACGCCAACCATTTGCGGGGCCTGCGCAGCGGGCGGGTGACGGCGGTGGCCAGGGCGATCCACATCGGGCGTACGACCCATGTCTGGGACATTCGGCTGACCAGCGATGAGGGCAAGGCCAGTTGTGTGTCGCGGTTGACCATGGCGGTGGTGCCGTTGGGGCAGACGCCTGCGGTGCGCTGACCGGCGTGCTCAGAAAGATGAGGCGTTAGGCCTGAAACGCGTCATGGGAATATCTTCAACAAGGGGCATTTCCGGGTGATAGTTTGGGGCGGCCGAGGCAGTCCATTCCCGGTTGGGGGGGGAAAACCGGTCAAGGATGAAATCACCATCGTTATACCTGAACAACGCAGCAGTGCCGCGTTGTACATGCTGACCCAAATAGGTGCGGGCTTCAGTGGGCGTTGCCAGCGCTGCGACGGCGCCCATCTGCACGTTAGGGTTTTCGATTGAATTCGTCAGCGGCGAGGCCAGGAACGTCAGCGACGCTGTCAACCCTGACCCGGCCATGCGGGTGAACCAGCCATACATCAACTCCCATAGCCTTGGCACGGATAATTGGTTGGTACCTGAGACATGGGTCCCTCCAAGCAACGAGTTGATGAAAACGATAGAAGCGCCATCGAGACCCTCGACGGCAGCGCTGATGAACACACCCGCTAACGGTGGGGCCTCGGCACGGGTTGCTCCGCTGGCAAACAGCAGCCCTCCATAAACTGTCGTGCGCAGAGCAGTCGCTACACCGGAAGGCGCAAGTGTGACCCTGGGGCCGAGTTCCTCCACAGTGCGTTGCCCAGCTTCCCTGGCAAGACTTCCCGGTACGCTGCTGATGACACTGATGGCTACAACGTTCAGTTCTCCAGGGTTATTCAAGTAGGCATAAAGAGGGATAGTTCCTCCTGCAAGAGCGCCCACCAACCCGCCAATGCCCGCTCCAATACGTTGCGCGGTACGGTTGTTGGTGTATCGGGAAACGATATTGCTTCCCGCGCCCATGCCCATCGAACCACCCGCCACAGCACCGAATGCAGTGCCGGTTATGGTTAACGCCAGGTTGGCACCGGGATCGAACGTTCGGGCATCTGGATCTTCTGTGGCGTTCGTTGCCCACTGTGTCAGTCCTTCGGTTGCTGCGAATCGAGCGATGCCGCCGGCCAGGGCACTCATGCCATCTCGTCCGATGGTTGCGCCGACAGCGGCAAATACCTCACCCACCGTGATCAACCCCTGAAAGTCCACGTGGCCGATTGGATTGCCATGCACCATCGCATACAGGTTCAAACCATCCGAAGTGCCACTCGGATCGGCATTCAACCACCGCTGGCACCACGGCAAGTAATACCGGAACCCGTAGTAATACAGTCCCGTGGCATCCCGTTCCTGCCCCGAGTAGCGAATGGTTTTGTAACTCGCTTCCAGCTTGTTTCGTCCAGCCCACCAGCAAGTTCCACCATAGGGGTAATAACTTTCCTGCGTGATGAGTCGAGCCGTGTCGTCCAGCTCAAGGGTGCTGGAGTTCAAATGATCGGTGAAGCTGAAGCGAAGTTGATCCTGGGGAATGCCTGACGCCGGCCTTTTTTCCCAGTGCAGTACCTGAACCGTGGCGCGCCCGGCCTTGACGGTGATGACATGCAGGGTCTCCTCGGCGCACGTGCGAATTTCCACGCCCGGCAGGTAGCGGGTTTCGTGGGTGCGGATCAATGTGCCGGTGTAGGCCAGGCGGATTTTTCGCTGACGCTGGCCGCTGCCGTCGTAGAGGTAACGCTCGATATCATCAGGCCCGTCCTCGCGAACCACTTGAGCGACCTGGCGCAACTGGTTGCGTAAATCCCACAACAGGTCTTGTCCGGGCTGGAGGTACTTGCGGTTACCGTTGAGGTCATAGCTGGCGGCGATTTCGCTCTCGTTTGGCAGTTCACCATTGTCTTTCTGGGTGAGGCTGCGATTACTCCGACGGGCGACGGCCGTACGTTCGGTGCGGCTGGCGCTGTCCGCCCGATGCTGCAGGACTTGCAGATTCCCGGCTTCATCGTAGGTGTAGATTCGCGAGTAATTTTCCAGTAGTCCGGGATCGGGGGCGCACTGAAAGTCCGGCAATTGCGGGCCGCCCGGGGCGTTGCGAATCTGCCGGCCACTGGCTTCGATCAGCCGATAAAGGCTGTCGTAGCGGTAGCGATTGACCGGCTCGATTCGCTGGTTGCGGTGGTAGTGAGTCGAGTCGGCGGCTTCGGTAATGGCAATGACATTGCCCACGGCGTCGTAATCATAGGTCAGATCCTGCAGCGCAGGCTGCCCAGGCAGGGTGGCCTTGAGATGTACCAGTCGGCCATCATCCGGGCGCCAGGTCGCGCAGGAAACGACACTGTTTCCTGCCCGTTGTCGTTCAATCTCGCCAAAGGCGTTGTACTGGATATCACTGAGCAGAATCTTTTCGCTTTCGTCCCCGGCAAGTAGCAGACGCACCTCGCGCAATTCGGCCGCACGGGTCTGAATGAATGTCTGCCTGTTACCCAGTGCATCGGTCTGGCTGATGGGCTCTCCCGTTGCGTTGCAGTGGAGGCGGGTCACAGCCGGTTCGTCTTCCAGATGTACGTCGCGCTCTGTTTCGGCTTCGGGCCAGTCGATCGGCCATTGCGGATCGGCGACGAATGTACGGCTGGTTTGCAAGGGTGTGCCGGTGAGACTGAATTCGATGAAGTGCTGCGTTCCTGCGGTGTCGTCATGCCGAATCAGCAGGCCACGCCGGTTATGGGCATCATTGGCGCTGGCATCCGCGTAGGAAAAACGGGCTGTGCATTGTTCCGGCTCACCGAAGGCACATTCGAATGCAGCGACTGGACGCCGTTGCCAGTCATAGTGCACGCGGCTATGGCTGAGCTTCTGATCCCACCCTTCGACGGCTTTTCCGTCTGCGCCGGGCAGCGCCAGCCGCCAGCCGGCGTCACTGTTTTCGGACAGCAACACGGCGCCCGACAGGCTGAACACGGTGATTTGATTAGCGGCCGTTTGTAGAGACGACAGGAACAATCGTGGATCACGGCTCGACACCAACCGTCCTGCAGGGTCATGCACCTGCAGGGTGATGTAGCTTTCAGGCGTCGATGTACCGTCGCGACGGTGATAGGCCACGCCACGCACGTTTGCCCCCCTAGGGTCGTGAACGGCGACGGCAGGGGTGTGGTGGTGGGGCATGATGATCATTGCCTGTGACGTGACAGTGATCTTATCAGGGGGCATGGGATGGACTGTCAACTGTCAGAAATAACAGGTGCCGGCCGATAGAAGTACTGCCATGGCGTGACTGTCATCATTCCTGGCCGTTACGGTCATTGCTGTAGCACCTCGTCTTGCGGACAATCAAATCCTGTTCTCGCTCATGGATTTGCCTGTATGTCGCAACAGATTTTTTTCGCCCATGCCAATGGCTTTCCCTCGGGCACCTACGGCAAATTGTTCGCGGCGCTGGCGCCCGAGTATCAGGTGACGCATCTGGAGCAGCACGCCCACGACCCGCGTTTCCCGGCGGACGACAATTGGCACAACCTGGTCGACGAATTGATCCATCACCTCCAGCAGCAACCGGAACCGGTTTGGGGTGTCGGGCATTCCTTGGGCGGTGTATTGCATCTGCATGCCGCCCTGCGTTGCCCCGAGTTGTATCGAGGGGTGGTGATGCTCGATTCGCCGGTGCTGACCCGTACTGATCAATGGGTCATCCGCGCCGCCAAGCGCTTTGGTTTCATCGACCGCCTGACCCCGGCCGGTCGCACCCTGGGCCGTCGGGAAGAGTTCAGCGATCTGGACGCTGCGCGCGTGTATTTTGCCGGCAAAACCCTGTTTCGCAGTTTCGACCCGGAATGCTTCGATGCTTATCTGCAGCACGGTTTGCACAAGGTGGGCGACAAGCTGCGCCTGCGCTTCGACCCGGCCACGGAAATCAGCATCTATCGCGGAGTGCCCCACACCAGCCCCGGCCGGGCAGGGCAGCTGAAAGTGCCGCTGGCGGTGGTTCGCGGACACAAGAGCCGAGTGGTGATGCGTCATCACGTCAACTCCGTCGGGCGCATGCCCCAGGGCGAGTCACTGAGCATGCCCGGCGGCCACATGTTTCCTCTCGAACGTCCCCAGGATACGGCCATGCTGCTGAAGAATCTGTTCAGTCGCTGGGACGGTCGCCGCCCGCAGGATTGCGCATGAGCCCTGTCGTCGAAGAAGTTCGCCTGAGCCTGCCGCACATTGAATTGGCGGCGCATCTGTTCGGACCGCAAGACGGGGTGCCGGTGATCGCCTTGCACGGCTGGCTGGACAACGCCAACAGCTTTGCCCGGCTGGCACCGAAGCTCAAGGGCCTGCGCATCGTCGCCCTCGACATGGCCGGTCACGGTCACTCCGGGCATCGGCCTGCGGGGGCGGGTTACGCGCTCTGGGATTACGCCCATGACGTGCTGCAAGTGGCCGAACAACTGGGCTGGAAACGCTTCGGGTTGCTGGGGCACTCGATGGGGGCGATTGTTTCACTGGTGCTGGCCGGGTCATTGCCAGGGCGGGTGACCCATCTGGCCTTGATCGACGGCATCATTCCTCCTACAGACAAAGGCGAAAATGCCGCCGAGCGCATGGGCATGGCCCTGCAAGCACAGCTGGATCTGCGGGAGAAACGCAAACCGGTCTACAACACGCTCGATCGCGCCATCGAAGCGCGCATGAGAGGTCTGGTGGCAGTCAGTCGCGAAGCCGCCGAGCTGTTGGCGCAACGGGGGTTGATGCCGGTACCGGGTGGTTACACCTGGCGCACCGATAACCGTCTGACATTGCCATCGCCGCTGCGTCTGACTACCGAACAGGCGATGGCCTTCGTCCAGCGGGTCGATTGTCCTACAAAACTGGTCGTCGCGGCCGACGGCATGCTCGCCAGACATTCCGAGCTGCTGGAACGTCTACCCTTTAGCCCTGAACAGCTGCCTGGCGGCCATCATTTGCACCTGAATGACGAAACCGGTGCCGACCTTGTCGCAGACTGTTTCAATCGGTTCTTCGCCGTTCCTTGACTTGCGCCGGGCAACTGTCGAGGCTGGGCGGGTTGAAATGGGAGACAACCATGATAGATCTCTACACCGCTGCGACTCCAAATGGCCACAAGGTCTCTATCGTGCTCGAGGAACTCGGCCTGCCCTACAGGGTGCACGCCTTGAGTTTCGACAAGAAGGAACAGAAGTCAGAGGACTTCCTCAAGATCAATCCCAATGGCCGGATTCCGGCGATTGTCGACCGAGCCAACGGCGATTTTGCCGTGTTCGAATCCGGCGCCATCCTGGTTTATCTCGCTGAGCTGAGCGGCAAGCTGCTGCCAAAGGACCCAAAAGGGCGCTCGGTGGTGCTGCAGTGGCTGATGTTCCAGATGGGCGGAATCGGTCCGATGCAGGGGCAGGCCAACGTATTTTTCCGCTATTTCCCGGAGAAACTGCAGGGTGCCATCGACCGTTACCAGCATGAAACCCGTCGTCTCTACGAAGTGCTCGACACACGCCTGCAAGCGGTAGAGTTTCTGGCGGGCGAGTACAGCATTGCCGATATCGCGACCTTTCCATGGGTACGTGGCCACGAGTGGTCCGGCGTCGAGGTGGAGGGCTTGTCCGCCTTGCAACGCTGGATGGCGACCATGGAGGCGCGCCCGGCCGTACAGCGTGGTCTGCTGGTGCCCGAACGCATCGATGACGCCAGCGTCGTCAAAGGTGCCCAGGCCATGCTGATCCGATGAGCCTTACCATGCGTTCATTCCGTCTGCTGGTGCTGTGCTGTTTCAGTCCGTTTTCGTTTGCCGCCGATATACCCGGCAGTCAGGACCTGCCGATCGTGCCGCGCATGACCGATGCGCAGATCGTCGACTATCGCCCGGCCACCGAGCTCGAGCGGATCTACCCGCTGGGTTCGATCCGCAAGATCAGCGGCCAGTTGCGCTTCGATGGTCAGGTCAGCGCCCGTGGCAATGCGACCTCGGTCACCTACGAGTTGCCACCGGAGCACTCGTCGCTCGACGCCTTCACGGCCGCCCGCGAATCCCTGCAGAAGCAGGATGCCCAGTTGCTGTTCTGGTGCCAGGCCCGGGATTGCGGGGAAAGCAGCCTGTGGGCCAACGATGTCTTCGGCAACGCCAAGCTCTATGGCGCCGACGATCGGCAAGCGTATCTGCTGCTGCGTCTGGCGGCGCCCCGGGACAACACCCTGGTGGCGCTGTACAGCATCACTCGCGGCAATCGCAAAGCCTATCTGCACGTCGAACAGTTCGATGCCGCGGCACCGCTGGGGGATTTGCTGCCGACGTCCGCGACCTTGCTGCGCGAGCTCAAGAGCACCGGTGAGCTCGATTTCCCCCAATTGACCGGTGAGCCTGACGAGACCTGGCTGCGCTTGATCTCCCGTGGACTGAATCTTGATACCACCTTGCGGGTCAGTATTTCCGGGCCCAAGGCCGAAGCCTGGCGCCAGGCCCTGATCGGGCAGGGTGTCCGTACGGCCAGAATGGAAGCGGGCAGTGTGGAAGGCTCTGGCCTGCACCTCGAACTGTTGCGATAAGCTGTATCGGATGAACGTGCTCGCATGTTCACCTACTTTTTGGCTGACTGACTTTTTTCGAGACTGGGATGATCAATAACGATCGGCTGTTGGTGCAGATCCTGCTTCTGGTGCTGTTTGGCGCGAGCTTCTGGGTGATGGCGCCGTTCTGGTCCGCGTTGTTCTGGGGCGCAGTGCTGGCCTTCGCCAGCTGGCCACTGATGCGTTTGCTGACCCGCGGGCTCAACGGGCGCGAATCCCTGGCGGCGGCGCTGCTGACCATGGGCTGGATGGTGCTGGTGGCGGCGCCGCTGGTCTGGCTGGGGTTCAACCTGGCGGACCATGTGCGCGACGCCACGGCGTTCATCAAGGATGTGCAGGTCGACGGCCTGCCCGAAGCACCGGTCTGGCTGGGCAGCATTCCCTTGGTGGGCGAGCGGCTGGTGGGGATCTGGAACAGTATCGACCAGCAGGGCGCGGCGATGATGCTGGCGATCAAGCCCTATCTGGGCCAGGTCGGTAACTGGTTGCTGGCGCGCAGTGCGCAGATCGGCGGCGGGATTCTCGAACTGACGTTGAGCATTGTCTTCGTGTTCTTTTTCTACCGCGACGGGCCGCGGCTGGCGGCGTTTGTTCATGGGTTGCTGCAGCGGCTGATCGGCGATCGAGCCGGCTATTACATCGAACTGGTGGCGGGAACGGTACAACGCGTGGTGAACGGGGTGATCGGGACGGCGGCGGCCCAGGCGGTTCTGGCGTTGATCGGCTTCCTGATTGCCGGGGTGCCCGGGGCGCTGGTGCTGGGGATCGTCACGTTCATGCTGAGCCTGATTCCGATGGGGCCACCGCTGGTGTGGATTCCGGCCACGGCCTGGCTGGCCTGGAAGGGTGATTACGGGATGGCGGTGTTCCTCGGCTGCTGGGGGATGTTCATCATCAGTGGGGTCGACAACGTGCTCAAGCCTTACCTGATCAGTCGGGGCGGGAATTTGCCTTTGGTGATTGTATTGCTCGGGGTATTTGGCGGGCTGATTGCGTTTGGCTTCATCGGTTTGTTTATCGGGCCGACCTTGTTGGCCGTGGCTTACAGCTTGCTGACCGACTGGAGCAAAAGTCAGGCCCGGGTCGAGGATCGCCGGCCTTGAAAGGCCTCGCGGGTGCGCTGTTCGACCTGGCAGATGATGCTGCGGGTGTGTGAATCGAATTCGACACAATGGACGCAGGGGCTAGGCTTGCGAGAGCCGACTCGACGATTTACCGATCATCGGGTCCCGCAGCGCCGCTGGTTCCGCTACAATGCGCGCCGATTTCGACCTGCCTGAGAGCCCACTCATGTCCGCCTGCCAGACTCCTATCATCGTCGCCCTGGATTTCCCTACCCGTGACGCCGCACTGAAGCTGGCCGATCAGTTGGACCCGAAGCTGTGCCGGGTCAAAGTCGGTAAGGAACTGTTCACCAGCTGCGCCTCGGAAATCGTCGGCACCCTGCGTGACAAGGGTTTCGAAGTGTTCCTGGACCTCAAGTTCCACGACATCCCGAATACCACCGCCATGGCCGTCAAGGCGGCTGCGGAAATGGGCGTATGGATGGTCAACGTGCACTGTTCCGGCGGTCTGCGCATGATGGCCGCCTGCCGCGAAGTGCTCGACCAGCGCACGGGCCCGAAACCGCTGTTGATCGGCGTGACCGTGCTGACCAGCATGGAACGTGAAGACCTGGCGGGTATCGGCCTGGACATCGAGCCGCAGGAGCAGGTGCTGCGCCTGGCCGCATTGGCGGAAAAAGCCGGGATGGACGGCCTGGTCTGCTCAGCCCTGGAAGCCCAGGCCCTGAAATCGGCTCACCCGTCGCTGCAACTGGTGACCCCGGGGATTCGTCCCGCGGGCAGCGCCCAGGACGATCAGCGCCGTATCCTGACCCCGCGTCAAGCGTTGGATGCCGGTTCCGACTACCTGGTGATCGGCCGTCCGATCAGCCAGGCGGCGGATCCGGCCAAGGCGCTGGCCGCCGTAGTGGCCGAACTCGCCTGACCACCTGTAGGAGCCGGCTTGCTGGCGAAGATATCACCGCGGTGTATCTGAAACACCGCGGTGCCTGCATCGCCAGCAAGCCGGCTCCTACAGGCCTGCGTTAAACCTTCAGAACCAACTTCCCGAAATTCTCCCCGCTGAACAATTTCATCAGCGTCTCCGGGAACGTCTCGAGTCCTTCGACGATGTCTTCCTTGCTCTTGAGCTGCCCCTTGGCCATCCAGCCAGCCATTTCCTGCGCGGCAGCGGCGTACTGTGCGGCGTAATCCATCACCACGAAACCTTCCATCCGTGCGCGGTTGACCAGCAGCGACAGGTAGTTGGCCGGACCTTTGACCGCTTCCTTGTTGTTGTACTGGCTGATGGCGCCGCAAATCACCACCCGTGCCTTCAGGTTCAGGCGGCTCAGCACGGCGTCGAGAATATCGCCGCCGACGTTATCGAAGTACACATCGACGCCTTTCGGGCACTCGCGCTTTAGCCCGGCGTGGACGTCTTCATTCTTGTAATCGATGGCGCCGTCAAAACCCAGTTCGTCGATCAGGAATCGGCACTTGTCGGCCCCCCCCGCGATGCCGACAACGCGGCAACCCTTGAGCTTGGCAATTTGCCCGGCAATGCTGCCCACCGCGCCGGCCGCGCCCGAGAGCACCACGGTGTCACCGGCCTTGGGCGCACCAACGTCGAGCAGGGCGAAGTAGGCCGTCATCCCGGTCATGCCCAGTGCCGAAAGATAGCGCGGCAGCGGCGCCAGTTTCGGATCGACCTTGTAGAAACCCCGTGGCTCGCCGAGGAAATAATCCTGCACGCCCAAGGCACCGTTGACGTAGTCCCCGACCGCAAAATCCGAATGGTTCGACGCGATGACCTGGCCTACCCCCAATGCACGCATGACCTCGCCAATACCGACTGGCGGAATATAGGATTTGCCCTCGTTCATCCAGCCGCGCATGGCCGGGTCCAGGGACAGGTATTCGTTTTTGACCAGAATCTGACCCGCGGCCGGTTCGCCGACCGGTACTTGCTGATAGGTAAAGGTCTCGCGGGTTGCCGCACCCACCGGACGTTTGGCGAGCAGGAACTGGCGATTGGTCTGGGTAGTCATGACAGGCACTCAAGATGAATGAAGTCTTGTTGATAGCCCTTGATGATCATTGCCGCAAGTCGCGCCGATGCCGCGAATGCAGTCCGATCCAGAACAGTGATGGCTGGCCTGGCGGCTTCATCACCGTCACTCATGGGCACTCAACCGGCCTTCTGATAGTGCTGCCGCGCGACGGATGCCTGTGGCTAGACTGCGGCACGCGAACCCCCGCATCTTCTCTACGAGGACATAACAATGAGCATGACGTTTTCCGGCCAGGTGGCAGTGGTGACAGGGGCGGCCGCCGGTATTGGCCGCGCGACTGCCCAGGCGTTCGCAGCCGAAGGCTTGAGCGTAGTGGTGGCCGATCTTGATACGGCGGGTGGCGAAGGCACGGTGGCGTTGATTCGCACGGCGGGCGGTGAAGCAACCTTCGTACGTTGCAACGTTACCGTGGAAAGCGATGTAAAAAATCTGATGGACGAAGTCGTGAATACCTACGGCCGTCTCGACTATGCCTTCAACAACGCCGGCATCGAGATCGAGAAAGGCAAACTGGCCGAGGGTACGATCGACGAATTCGACGCGATCATGGGCGTCAATGTCAAAGGTGTCTGGTTGTGCATGAAGTACCAATTACCCTTGCTGCTGGCCCAGGGTGGTGGTGCGATCGTCAACACCGCGTCGGTGGCCGGCCTGGGGGCTGCGCCGAAGATGAGTATCTACGCCGCCTCCAAACACGCAGTGATCGGCCTGACCAAATCGGCGGCCATCGAATACGCCAGGAAAAAGATTCGCGTGAACGCCGTGTGTCCGGCGGTGATCGACACCGACATGTTCCGCCGTGCCTATGAAGCGGATCCGAAGAAGGGCGAGTTCGCCAATGCCATGCATCCGGTGGGTCGCATTGGCAAGGTCGAGGAGATTGCCAGCGCGGTGCTGTACCTGTGCAGCGCTGGTGCAGCGTTTACCACCGGCCACTCGTTGGCGGTGGACGGGGGTGTCACGGCATTCTGACCAGGCACCGCCGGGGGGAGGGGTAGGAGCGAGCTTGCTCGCGATGGACGTCAACGATTACGTTGGCGTCCTGAATAAACGCGGTGTCTTGGCGTTTTTCGCGAGCAAGCTCGCTCCTACAGGGGTATTACCCACCTTCATGTGATTTTCAGCTTCGGCAATGGTGCCGGACAATGTGTTTCCAATGGTTAGAACCGAAGATTCTGGCGGCGTTGTCGCACATCCCATCGAGCATTCCTGTGATTAACTGTTCCAGCAAAACGAACAGGAGTTTGCTTGCTCATGGAATTGAGAATCGATCGACAGGCCTTGGTGCCGCTCGTCCAGCAAATTGTCGATGCGCTGGCGGGCTGGCTCCGGCAAAGCGAGGTATTGCCCGGGACGCGTTTACCTTCTGCGCGGCAAATCGCGCGGGATAATCTGCTCAGTCAGTCCAGCGTCGTTGAAGCGTGTGAGCGTCTGGTCGCTGAAGGAGTGTTGGCGTCGCGTCAGGGTAGCGGCTTTTTTGTCGCCGACCCGGTATTGGCTGCTCGCAGGCAACGGGATTACCCCTGGTTCGAAGGGGCGGCGGTAAAGCACGATGGCGTCTTCGGTGAACTGAAGCTGGGCTGTGGTGGATTGCCCATAAGCTGGCGCGAGACTGACGACCTGGGTTACGCGATCCGTGAGATCAGTCGCACCGACATGGCGGGGCTGTTCAACTATGGCACCCCGCTGGGCCTGCCAGCCTTGCGGCAACACATTCGCAAGCGCCTGCTGCAACTGCATATCGCCGTGCAGGAGCACCAGATCCTGACAACGGCGGGCGCTAGCCAGGGGCTTGATCTGATTGTGCGCACCTTGCTCAAGCCGGGGGAGTGCGTGGTGGTGGAAAGTCCCGGGTACTCGATGCTGTTCGAGTTGCTCCGGCTGCGCGGCGTCCACATGATCGAGGTGCCGCGAACGCCGAACGGGCCCGATATCAACGTGCTCGAGGCGCTGCTCCTGCAGTACCGGCCCCGAGCATTGTTCATCAACAGTTTCTATCACAATCCAACGGGCAGCAGCCTGACGCCGAAGGTGGCCCGGCAGATTCTGCAACTGGCGAAAACCCACTGTGCGCTGGTCGTCGAAGATGACGTCTATGCGGATTTATCCGGCGGGCCCGGTACTCGGCTCGCCGCGCTGGATACCGCGGAAAACGTGATCTACGTCGGCAGTTTCTCCAAAACCCTCAGCAGTTCGTTGCGCGTCGGTTTTGTAGTAGCCGGCGCCGGAATTGTTTCGCGACTGGCCGAAGTCAAGATGGTCAGCAGCATGGGCGCGTCACAGTTCTGCGAATCGGTGGTGGCTTGCCTGTTGGCCAGTGGTGCCTACCGCAAGCTGGTACAGCGACAACGCCAGCGTTTGAACAGCGATCGGGAGACCGCCTTGCAAGTGCTCGAAGACGCTGAGTGGGAGGTCTTCGGCAAACCCGCCGGGGGCTTGTTCATCTGGGCGCGATCGCCCATGGCCGACTACGATCAAGTGCGGGCCCAGGCACAGCGCTTCGGCGTCCAGCTGTCTTCAGCGACGGCCTTCAGTCCCACCGGCGAGCCCGGTGACTGGCAGCGTATCAACGTGGCCTATGCCAGTGATCCGCGAGCCCGGGCGTTTTTCCAAGCCACCACTGTGGATCGACCTCAAGCGTTCTGAAAACGACGTGGGCGTAGCTTTTTGCCATTATTCCGGCGCCAGAGACTTGTGTTGATACAGGCCCGTTGCGACTCTGCGTCAACAGACTATATCAGGGGACCAAGTGCAATGATTTCGGCCGTGCAAGGACGTTTTGCCAACCTCGGTATGGCGAAAAAACTGGGTGTCGGGTTTGTACTCGTACTGCTGTTGACTGCCTTGGTGGCGGCCATTGGCGTGTGGTCCCTGCAGACCATCAGCCAACGCTTCGACGGGCTCAAGCAAATGTCGTCGCTCAACAGCGGTCTGCTCAAGGTGCGATTGCTTGAGCAGGAGTACGCGTTGGGTGGCAACCCGAAAACCGCCGATGCCTTGCACAAGGGCATTGACGACCTGGTCGCCCTTGCGAACGAACTCAAGGAGCAATCGGCTGCCAATGTGCCGGTGATGAGTGATGTCGAACACTCCCTGAGTGCCTATCGCAAGGCCTTTGACGAGTTCGTCTCGCTCAGCCAGGCCAAGGACCTGGCGCTGGAAATGGCCAGTTGGTCGGTGTCCAGCGTGGCCAATAACCTCGACGTGCTGCAAGCCGGGTTGGCCGATGACGGCGCCTATACCTTGAAAGAATCCGCAGGCAAGGATGGCGCGCAGTTCATCGAGCAAGCCAGTCAGGTCAGCCAGGTATCGCAGCTGATGTTGCAGGCCATGAACGAAGCGCGCGTGCGCCTGGACCAGAGCCGCAAGGGTGACGACAGCGCGGCACAGGGCAAGATCGAGCAGGCCGACCAGGCGCTGGTCCAGGCCGGGCAACTGAGAACCACCGTCAAGGATGAGGGCTACCAGACTGTGCTCAATGAAGTGGCCGGCCACATCGGCGGTTTCAGCGAAAAACTCGCCGAATACACTGGCTTGCTAGCCCAGGAAAAAATCGTTTATGAGCAACTGCGTCAGCGCGCCGCGCAGGTGGTGGAGCGGGTGGATCAGGCCTATGTCGCCGAAGACCAGTCGATGCAGGCCGAACTGAAAAAGAATTCGTTGCTGATTATCGGCTCCTCCGCGCTGGCCTTGCTGGTGGGGTTGATTGCGGCATGGGTGATTACCCGGTTGATCGTGGGCCCCTTGCGCAGCGTGATGCGTGTGGCGCAACAGATCGCCGCCGGCGATTTGAGTGCGACGGTCGAGGTGACTCGTCGTGACGAGATCGGCCAATTGATGCAGGCCATGCAGCAGATGGGAACAGGACTCAGCAGTATTGTCAGCGGTTTGCAGGCCGGCATCGAGCAACTGGCAAGTTCGGCGCAATCACTGTCGACGGTAACCGAACAAACCAATCTGGAAGTCAGCAGCCAAAAGGAAGAAACCGATCAGGTTGCTACGGCAATGAATCAGATGACCGCGACCGTGCACGACGTTGCGCGAAACGCCGAGGAGGCCGCTCAGGCGGCGCAGACAGCGGACGACAAGGTTGGAAGCGGTCAGCAGGTGGTGCGCCAGAGTATGGCCCGGATCGAGCAACTGGCAGATTCTGCGACCTCGGCCAGTTCGAGCATCGAAAGCCTGAGTGCGCAAATTCAGAACATCGGCACGGTGCTCGGTGTCATCAAGAGTGTGGCCGAGCAAACCAACCTGTTGGCGCTCAATGCCGCTATCGAGGCGGCGCGGGCCGGCGAGCAGGGTCGGGGCTTTGCGGTGGTGGCGGACGAAGTGCGGGCATTGGCGAAACGGACCCAGCAATCGACCGAGGAAATCGAGCGACTGGTCAGCGCCTTGCGTTCGGCGGCGCACTCGTCGGTACAGCAGATTCAGAACAGTGGTGAGTTGGTGAAGCTGGCGGTCAGCGATGCGCTGCAGACTGAGAGTGCGCTGGGCAGCATTGCCGCGGCGGTATCGTTGATTCAGCAGATGAACCAGCAGATCGCAGCGGCTGCCGAGGAGCAGAGTTCGGTGGCCGAGGAGATCAATCGCAGTGTGACGAGTATTCGCGCCAGTGCGGATCAGTCTTCGTTGGCGATGCGGGGGAATGCGGCGTCCAGTATCGAGCTGGCGCAGTTGGGGGTTGAGTTGAAGGGGATGGTTGGGCACTTTCGGCTTTGATGAGGGCTTTTTTGGACTTGGCGGCCTTTGGGCCGACCAGGTTGTTGGTGGTTGAGTGCATATCCGTTGGTTTGGTAACGGCCACCTATGGTTTCGCCCTTACGGCGAGGCACTTTTTTCAAACGCCAAAAAAGTACCCAAAAAGGCTCGCCCCGGCGTCCGGCCCCTCGCTAAGGCTCGGCGTTCCTTCGCTCCGGTATTCATCCGGGGACACTGCCCGCAGGTTGGCTTCGCGACGACCTACATGCAGCGTGTTCGACTGCGTCGAACGGCGCTGCGCGCCACTCCCCGGATGAACACCTCCACTCAGCCTCCCGAAGGGGCGGGTGGATCAAGATCAAAAGCTGCAGGCGAGCTAACGCTCGGCCTGATGAGTGGTGGAGAGCGTCGGTGTACGCCGATTCATTGTAGGAGCTGGCTTGCCAGCGAAGACGGCCTGCCAGCCGACCTGATTTCAGAAATGCACCCGTACCCTTTGTAGGAGCGAGCCTGCTCGCGAAAGCGGCCTGACAGCCGACCTGATTTCAGAAATGCCCCGTACCCCTTGTAGGAGCTGGCTTGCCAGCGAAGGCGGCCTGCCAGCCGACCTGATTTCAGAAATGCACCCGTACCCCTTGTGGGAGCTGGCTTGCCAGCGAAGACGGCCTGCCAGCCATCCAATCTTTATCGGATGCACTCACCGCTAAAATCCAACCCAAAAAAAAGCCACCTATTCGGTGGCTCTCCCGCTTCCCTTGATCAGTCGTAAACAACTTTCTTCTTCCAGTCCGCATCAGCCTCGGCGTCCTTCAGGCCTTCAGTCAGCTGGTTCACTTCGCCATCAGACGGCGCGGTGTTATCCATGACCTGTGCATTGGCCCGGGCCAGAAGTTTTTCCAGGCCGTCCAGTTGTTCGGCATAGACCTTGGGGTCCTGCTGTTTGCGCAGGTACTGCACGCCGCGTTCGAATGCCAGGCGGGCTTGGCCGGGCTGGTTCTGTTGCAGGGCGTGCTGGCCGAGGTTGTTGAAGAATTCGATGTGCAGCAGGACCAGGAGATGGCGAACTTCGCGGATCCAGCGCTTGGCTTCGTTGGTTGGCAGGAAGCCATCATGGGCGGCGCGGGTGATCTGGCCGTGCAGGGCTTCGAGCAGGAAGCGAACGTCCTTGGCTTTGGCTTCGGTCAGGATCGGTGCCGGTGGATTGTTGACCGGGATCGATTCGCCTTGGGCGACCAGGGCATTCAGTTCGGCAATCCGTTCCTTTATCGCGGCGTCGGATTTTTCCAGACTGAGCAGGCGCTGGCAGACATTAAGCTCCAGACGGGTCAACAGCAGTTTGAGTTCCGCTGTCATCAACTGACCGGGGAAAGTCTCGGTGATTTCGCCACAGCGACGCAGGCGGTCGTTCAGCTCGATCCGGGTGCGGGCCTTTTCCAGCTTGTTGTTTTCTACCACATGGTTCATGTAGCCAATGGCGATCAATAGTGCGATCCCTGCTACGACGAGCAGGGTGATCATGAGTGGTGTCACCGGTAAGACCTCTTTATGGGTTTATGGGGTCGCGTGCAGGGGAGTCACCCGGACCGCTCGACGGGATGAATCGGCTATCCTTATGCGGTATCGGCCGCAACCCTGATTACTATAAGTAATAGTCGTTCTGGCGGCGTATTGCCATCATCCAGGGCATGGAAGAACTATAGCGCTTTGCCGCCTTGCCTGGCGTCAGAATATAGGCGTCAATCGTCGGACGGCGCAAAACCCGGATCGGTGTCCTAAAGCAGGGCGAAGTCATTGATTTAAATAAATTTATATCAGGGGGTTGACGACCCCTCAATCCATCCATAGAATGCGCGCCACTTACAGCGTAAAGCACACAGCGAAACGCGGTAGGAAGTGAATGTTGTACGTGTGTCCCCTTCGTCT
>Ga0247820_10000371_pt1 | contig 23675 bp, 37 predicted proteins | sample 13C_Glucose_Day1_2_FD_192480 | JGI IMG/M metagenome (GOLD analysis project Ga0247820, IMG submission 192480) | Soil microbial communities from agricultural site in Penn Yan, New York, United States - 13C_Glucose_Day14 | ecosystem: Environmental > Terrestrial > Soil > Agricultural land | place...
CCCGCGCCGCTTTCCGCGCCCACAGCAAGCGGTGCTGCAATACCGCGCACCGCCATGGTTCGCAGTGAAGAGCTTCCCGCACTCGGGCAACAGGCACTTGCGGTCGTAGATGGTCCGGTGGCACCTGCGCTTCTTGGGCGTCTCTGTGGTGCTCATGGCGTCACCTCTCCGGAGCCCGTGCCCGTGCTGCCGAAGCCCTTGGCGCCGCGCCCTGTCTCACCAAGCGCCGCCACCTCCACCAACTCCGCGCGCACCACCGGAGCGATGACAAGTTGCGCGATTCGGTCTCCCTCCCAGATGGTGAATGGCTCGTCGCCCCGGTTGTGCAGGGCCGCCATGACCTCGCCACGGTAGTCGCTGTCCACCGTGCCGATGGGGTGCCACGCGACGATTTTGTGCTTCTTCGCCAGTCCCGAGCGCGGGCGCACCTGCCCCTCGAAGCCATCCGGGATTTCGAACGCGAAGCCAACCGGAAGGTAGACGTGGGCGTCCGGGAACAACCAGATGTATCGGGTCGGAAGTTTGCTGACAGGATGAATGTCCACGCCGGACTCAATCCATTCAGTCCCGGGCGTGTCCAAGTCGGCAAGGTTTGCCCGCAGGTCCATCCCCGCCGCGCCCGGCGTCTCGTAGGCAGGCACCGGCAGGTTGTGCTCGCCCATCCGCTTGATTCGGACCTTCATGGCGTCACCACAGTCACGCGCTCCAGTTCGTAGAGGCCCGGCACGCCACGAACCATGATGGCTGGAACACCATCCAATGCCCACGGCATGCTTAGGGTCTCCGTCTCCATGGCGCTTCCGTCGTCCTTCCTCGCGATGACGGGCGTCCCCACCGGGTGCGTCCATGCGTCAACCGCTGCCTGCGTTGCCTTCTCTTGTGCGCTCATCGTTCCCTCCGGTTGTTGGTGATTGCCGCCAAAGCCTCCTCTGGCGTGCGTGCGACGACAACGGGCAACCCAGCGACCTCCCAGCGCACGAAGGCTTTGCGCTGGGCCGGCGTTAACTCTCCACCGGGACTCTTGCATTCGATGGGGCGCACAACCCCATGGCGTATGGCTAGCAAGTCAGGAGCCCCGGTGTCCGAGAGCCGGATGACGCTCCAGCCGGCCAGTTGGAGCGCTGCGATGATTCCGGCCTCTGTTGCGTCCCTCTTCGCCGCGAGTCTCATGTCGAAATGATTGCCACAATCGCCAGCGCGAAGTCAAGGCGTCAGGCACGAGTCCGCGAGGTGCGCGGCGCAGAGGCCGTTGGACACCTCCGGTGCCTCGCATTGCGCGCACGCACGACGCGTGTCAGGAGGCACGTCGTCCGTGTCGCGCACGCCCGCCCGGGCCTTGCGCGTGGCCCCGACGAATTCGGCCCCACACTCCGAGCACACACCCTCTGCCTCGTCGCCGCCTTGGTAGACCGGCGTCCAGTCCTCATGTTCGAATCCGTCGTCGCACTCGGCGCAGACAAGCGACCCGTCGGCGAGCACCCACCCTAGCAGCATTCCGGACCACCCAGCGTAGCGCGTCACAGGTAACTCTCCTCGGGGTGGCTGACGTGGCGCGGTGCCTCGTGGACGCCCTGCAACTCCCCACATTCGCACCGGAACCCGACCCACAGAACGTCCCGCTCGCCATCCCACCGCGTCTCAATCCGCCCCTTATTCCAGTCTAGCAGGTGCTTAATTCGGTGCCACAGTCGTCTCATCGCTCCCTCTCCAACAGCAGACACAGCGCAACGCCAACGCCCTGCCACGCTAGCACCACCAGCGACGCGGCGAGGTGTAGTAGGGTGGACCTCAACGCTTGGCCTCACCGTCGCTCAGAGGGCGCCTCTTCGCCCATCCCGACCGATGCAAGGTGGACGACTGCGCCGCAAGGCGTCTGCGTGCATATCCCATGTACTTCGTCTCGTGGGCCTCACAGAGGATGGTCCCTTGCGCCCTCTGCTGCCCGCACTCCCTGACGCTGCAAGCCTTCTCGTTCATCGCCTCGTCTCCTCGCACTGGTGCTTGCGGTGCCCCGGCGCTTGGCACACCGTCACGCCGCACCGTGGGCACCTAACGTTGTACTGAGACTGCCCGCATCCGCACAGGACGGGTTGCGGTGGCTTCGTCTCGGGCTTCATGGGTTTGCCTCGAAGAAGGCCCGTGCAAAGCCGGGGGGCGTCACGCTGCGCAGGTTTTTACGCTCGGGACCAGGCGCCATGCGGTGCATTTTGCTGCCATCCGTCGGGTTGACTGGCCGTTTCTGTGGCGGAGTGAAATTACCCCATAGACAGGTGCGCTTGGTGTACCGGTCACCAAAGTCAGATGGTTGAAAGTAGTAGGACGGCGGCCCGAGGTACTGGCCCAGTTTCCCGACGGGGTTTTCCAGAGCCCACCAACGCGGCTGGCACGTCATGACAAGGCGAAGGCATGCGTCAACCACCGCAAGAGCCTCCTCCATCTGCTCGTCCGTGCGCACCCACCTGGCGCCACTGCTCGCGAACATGGTGCAGGGCGGGGCTGCGAGGATGCCATGGACGCGGAACTCAGGCAGCGGCAAGAGGCGCACGCTACGCTGCCAATGCTCGCGGTTCGGGTGCTCGCCCTCTCTGGCCTGCATATCCACGGTGATGACGCGATAGCCCGCATCGGCATATGGCGCGCTCCATGAGCCCGTGCGGTCGCACAGGGAGAGAATCACGGGACGAACTGTCAGTAGCTCGGGCTGTTGTGGCCTCACGCCGCCCTCTCCTCTCGCAACACCTTCCCGACCAGCATGGACCGAGTCTCCTGCCGCTCCACGAATTCGGCCCGTGTCTCCGAGGCGCGCGGGCGGAGCACCCACAGCCAAGCGTGGCCGATGCACAAGCCGGCGCAGGCAGGGCCCTTCCGTGGCTCGTGGCGGGTGCATGTACGGACAGCGCATCTCACGGAGGCGTCCCCTGGTCCCAGTCGTAGGAGTGCGGCCCGTCCTCGCCGTCACGACGCTTTCTCACCCACTCCGCGTAATCCGGCCCGGTGAGGGCTCGCACCATCTGGTCAATCACCCATTGCTTGTGGTGCTCGCCGTCCGTGCCGCCGTGGTTGAACGCAATCTCCAGCGCCTTCGCTACCCGCTCGTCCGTCGTCGTCATGCTGCACTCCTATCCGAACAACCTCGGTTTCTTGCTCGCCTGTCGTTGCGCGTCTGCCTGTGCTCGCGCTGCCTCCGCCTCTGCCTTGAAGTCCACCACGCGGCCCAGTTTCGGGTCAAACATGCCGGAGCGACCTGCCCATTCGAGTTGGCATGTCAGGCCCACAGGCGCGACCTTGGTGGCCTTCACCACCGTCAGCAGGGTGCGGTCTCCCTTGCGCCACGCACCGAAAATCAGGCGGGCGGCGGCGTCAAGGTAGCCGGACTCTTTGAGGTCCCCGAGGGTGGGCTGGGCGTCATCGTCGTTGGCGCGGTTGAGGTGCCACGCGACGATGATGTGCGTCCTTGTGTTGAGTGCGAGGTTGGCCAGCGCATCCATCGTCCGTCCAATGACGCGGTCCTCTCGTGCGCGCCCGTCCGTCTCGTAGTCCACGCGCAAGCCGTGGTCGATGACAATCCAGCGAACGCCCTGGTCAATCCACCGCTTGCACCGTGCGAGGAGTTGCGCCGCCGTCATGCCCGCCTTGCGGTACTTGCGCAGCTTGGTGTGCAGCAGGGGGCCCACGCGGCTGTAGAAGTCGGCATAGCGCTCAGCCTGCCACTCGTTGAGTCGTGCTGTCCCAACGTCGGCGTAGTCAAGGCCGCAGTAGCGAGCAATCCACCGTTCATCCAGCCACACCGTGCCGTCCTCAAGGCCGATGACGCCGCCGTGGTGGGGTAGCGCTTGGAGCCAGTAGGCCATGCAGGTTGAGAGCGTGGCCGTCTTACCAATGCCCGAGCGCCCAGCCACAACGGACAGGGACGCGGGGAAGCCGCGCATTCCGGCCTCGCGCATCCAGTCCCACGGCACCGGCAAGTAGGGGTTCTGCGCCTCCTGTTCATCGGGGCTGAGATTGGCGTACCTATCCCACCGGTCGTTGATTTCGTGGAGGTCCACGTCGCCCAGTTCGTCGGTGTTCTTGGTGTCCAACAACACGAGGCGCCCGCTGGCTTCGGCGGCGATGGCGTTGGGCTCCTTGGTCAAATCCTGAGCCGCGCGGCGAAGGCGCTCAGACTCGGCCATGAGGTGTCGGTGCCCCGCGTACTTTGCCACCGTGGCGATGTAGGCCGGCAGGTTCCACCCGGCGGGGAGGCCGGCGTCCCACTGCATGAGCACCCCGGGCCCGCCAACGGCCACCAACTCGCCACGCTCTTTCAGGCGCTCGGCGACGGTGAGGTGGTCCACGCTGTGGCCCATTGCATCCAAGTCGCGGATGGCCTGCCAGACGAGCCGGTGAGCCTCTGCCCCGAAGTGCTCGGCGGGGAGGGGGCCGGTGTCGCCCGCTGTGGCATGGCCCGCGAGGACGCATCCGATGACGGCGCGCTCATGTGCTAGCGGGACGAGGGTGTCACTCACGAGATGCCTCCGGCGCGGCCAGGGACGGCGACGCGGGTTTCGTAGGTGGCGATGCAGTGGACGAACCAGCGCAGGCTCCACGGGGGCGTGCGCGTCAGCCCGGCAGGGTCGGCGAGGTACTCAGCGAACGCAAGAATCAGCCGCTCTTTCCCGGCCTCGTCACGCCGCGCCATGTCGCCGAACAGCCCCTCTTGCCGGGCGGGCGGCACCCCCTCGGGGACGAAGGACTTGCGCCAGCCGTTCTCCGGGTCGGCTACGGCGTCCGGAAATGCCTCTGGGTGCGCCGCTACGTGCTCGCGCCATCGCTCGGCACGGGCTGCTTCCATGCGCTCGTAGAGGGCAACTCCAGGCGACGGCGTGCGTGGCTTCCGGGGCCTGGGCGCAGGCTTCTCCTGCACCTCGTCCAGGGGGCACGGGGCGAGCACCAACGCGGGCCTTTCGGACACCCCCACCGCGTCCGCCGGGGCGTCAGTCAACTCCTCGCCAGCGTCAGCGACGCCAGTCGCCTGCGAAGCAGGATGTTGTTCATTCTGCTTCTCCGTCTGCATCTGCATCTGACCCCCGAACTTCGCAGAACATGCGTCATCGTTACGCGCCTGTTCGTCGGATGTTCCGCGAACGTTCGCCGAACGTGCGCGAGCGTTCGCCATGCGTTCCTTTGCCTTTGCGTTTTTCTCCCATGCGAGGCGGTAGGGCTCAAGCCCTAGCACCTGCACACCATCAGCGGAGACGTTGACGAGTTTCGCCACCTTGAGAGCTCGGAGGAAGCGGCCCGGCTCGCCACCCCACTGCGCGGCAGCCTCAATGGCCTCTGCGGCGTCATCGCCGTGCGCCCATCCGTCGGGAGGGGCATCATCGCCGCCCTGTGCCACAGCCCACGCCCGGAGGATGGCGATGTGCCCGAGGGCCTGGGCTGTGGGGCAGCCGGCTAGGGCGGCCACCTGCGGCGCGCCGTGGGCTATCAGGTCCGATTCCATTTGGAGGAAGGGGAGTCGCATAAGGACTCCCGTCCTCCCACCGCTAGCACACGGTGGGGGACGGGCAGACGCCTTTCGGCGCCACTTGAGAGGGGATGGAAGCCGTTCCGGTGCTAGACGAAACGGTGACCTGCGCAACACAATACCCGCCTGCCGGGCCGGGCGCAAGTCAGGCTGGCGACTAGTCAAGCGGGAGGGCGCGGATGCCCAGCGCCAGCAGTTTCGCAGCCTCCCTCACATCGGGGGTGAGTCCGGCAGTCACCATCGGGTCGATGTAGGCGGCGCACCTCTCGCGCATGGCCTCGGCGGCGCGGCGGGGCTCGGCCTTGAGGCGGGCGAGGGCGGCCTTCACTTCGGCCAACTCCCTGGAACCCTCCTCCGTCGTCGGCACGAACTCTTCGACCCAATCCTCCACCGTCCGCCAGTCCTCCTCGGGCGTGGGGGTGGGCGGCAGCGACTCCTGACGCACATACCCGTTGCCCACGTCGGTTAGCCGGAAGTCCGGGCCCTCGATGATGACCTGCTCTCTGTCATGGCAGGGCTTGCATCGCATCTCGTCCAGTGCGTCCCAGTGTCCGGGCATGGCCTCTCCAGCCGCGATGTTCAGCGCCTTGCCGCACATGGCGCACGTCACGGGCGCGGCCGCGCCCGGCTGGGTGGTGGGCTCGCCCCACGATGCGACCACCTGTCCATGGCCACACTCGTCAGAGCCCGTACTGCCGCAGAGGTTGCACGCCTCCCCGCCCCCGCTCGGTCCTGGCTTCTCAGGACACGCGCACAGGCTCTCTGGTCGACGGCAACCCCAGCACACCTTTCCGCGCGTCGGCATCGTCACGAGAGCAGCGCCACATCGGCCGCAACGCTCAGTTGGCTCGGAGCGTAGCTCATCGCCCCCGCTCGGGCCGGAGTCGCCCAGCAGGAACTCCACCATGGCGCGAATCTTGGAGCCGCTTCCCGTCTCGCTCATGTAGGCGTCGACGAGTCCACGCCGGTCCCCCGCCCTCTCGCGGATGCCCCGGAGCGTGGCCGTGTCGTCGGGGTTGACGTGCGACACCCACGCCTCGCCGTCGTGCGTGAGGTACGGAGCGGCGGCCTCTGCGAGGGCATCGTACTTCGCCCGCAAGTCTCGCAGCGTGGCCGTGTCGGGGTGCTCGGACGGGGTGGCGTCCAGCATGCGCAGCACGGCGCCAAACGAATCGACCTCGCCCCACGCTCGAGACGCATTCCGCTCCGCCACGTCTCCGGTCCCCCTGGTCGCAGCTTCGCCTCGTGCCCTCGCCTCCGCCTGTTTCTGTTCCACCCGCTGCTGCAGCGTGGCGAGGGCGGACTCGGCGGCACGGCACTGCTCCTGCCAACGACGGCGGGCATTCGCCAGCATCTCCACGCGCTCCGGCAGCGTCCCGGTGCGGCCCTTCTCGCGCTCGTCTGCGTCGGTCGGGACACCGGCCGCATCCAGCAGTTCGGCCGCCTTGGCCAGCTCCGCTCGGGCCTCGTCGCGCTCGCGGATGGCTTGGTGGGCGTTGTCCTCGTGCCCAACCGACAGTGCCTCCAGTTCCGCAATGCGCGCGTCCCTCGCAGCGATGGTGCGGCCCTGGGCGGCGGCGTGGGTCGCCACGGATTGTGCGTCCTCCGCCACGCCAAGGCACGCGCCTCCAAGGCGGGTTTGGAACTCCTCCGCGCTCAGTGTCCCACCCCGGGCCGCGTCCTCCGCCCGGACGTGCGCGGCGACGGATCCCAGGCCGCGCAGGTGCCGCGCCGTCGTCTCGCCAGAGGGCCATGACTGCTGACCATCCATCATCGCATCGTCGTACACCTTCGCCAGCGTCTTCGTCTCGTCCATGTCAGCCCTCCTCAGGGGTGTTCTTCGTGTTCGACAGGTCCACGCCGAGCGCACCGGCAGCGGTGTGGACCGCTTGCAGCGGGTCCTCCATCAGGAGGCGACCAGTTGCCATGGTGACGAGCGCCGTCCGAATCCGCCGCTCCATCTCCGCCACGCGCTGCTGGGCGGCGTCGCGCTCTGCCTCGGCGCGTTCGACCCTCCCACGCCACACGCGGATGACGCCTTGGTCCTCGGCGTGCTCCATCTCCAAATCCACCACATGGGCGCTGAGGGTCGAGCGCTCGGACTCCAACTCCGCCACGCGGGCGCGGAGGGTGTCGCGCTCCAACACAATGCCTTGCGCCGCCTTAATGCTCGCATGGTCGCCGTGCACGAAGAGGGACCCCGCCCCACCTCCGACTCCCATTGCCACGGCGGTCTTCGTGCGCAACCCCTCCATCTCGGCCAGCATCGCGGCGCCGGAACCGATGGCGGCAACGGGCGTTAGCATCTCCTGAACGCGCCCCATCGCGTCCTCCGGATACTCATTCCGCATGAGCGAGAGAGCGCGCTGGATGGCGTCCGCCTTCGCCGCGTTGTCCGCCGTCAGCGCACGAACATTTTCCTCCGTCTCACGGGCCCGAGTCTCCATCTGGCGCGCGTGCTTCGCCATCGCCATGCCGGGCGGGCTGTCGATGCAGTAGCCGAGCGCATCCGCCACGGCTTCGAAAGTGGCAGGCGCCTCACCACGGAACGCCTCGGTCAGCGCCCGCACCTGCTCGCGGAGGGATGTGACGTGGCGGCGCAGTCGGGCACCGTGCGAGTCGTCGTCCGCGTCAATTCCGGCGCACATCACGCCATCCAGAATCTCGTCAAGGTCGTCAGCCACAATCACCTCAAAAGGGAAGTCCGCCAGCGCCTCGTCACTCAATCTCTCGCTCACTTGCCACCCCGCTTGGACTTCGAGCGCTCGGCCAGGACGGCGGCGCGCCCCACCTTGACGAGGTGAGAGGTGATGCTGCCCCGGGAGGGCGGGACACCGCTGGCTCTCTCGGCCTCCTCCATGTGGGCCTGGACGTCCTTCATTGCCTCGACTGAGAGGGTGACGACTCGGGATTTAGGTTCTTTTGACATGTGGTCTCCGTGTTGCGGGTGTGGAGACATCATGGCGCCGACCCCGTGCGAACGCAATCGCCACAAGCAGCTTGACATGGACAATTGCCTGCCGCATATTAGGTCCATCGACGCGGCACTTCGCAGCCGACGAGCATGGAGGCGTGCATGGACGCTATCTACGGTGAGGAGCAGGCGAGGGTGTTCTCGGCATTCGGCGCGACAGAAACCCGCACCCACGACATGCACATCCCGACCGACAACATCCCGGATTCGGCGCTGCGTGAGGTGATGGCGCTCGAATGCGGACCTCGGCCCATCATTCGGGGCAAGGCGTTGGTGGTCCCCTGCTTCTTCCGGCCCTATGTCGCGGCCATCCTCTTCCGGTCGATTCCCAACGAGGAGGCGTAGACCATCATGTTCACGACCAACGCAATCCGTCGCATGTCCCAAGTCCAGCGCATGGCCTTCTTCGCACGCCTGCGCTCCCGCGCCGTTGTCGCGGAGGCCGTCGGTACGGCCGACACACTCCGCCGCGCTGATGCGGTGCTCGGGCGCTTCGCCTTGCTGAGCGGGATGCAGTGAGACCACAAGGAGGCAGGCACATGGCCATCAAGTTTGAGAAGATCCAGGCGGGCGCGGTGCTGTACAGAAAGATGTCGTACCGCAACAACGCCCGGCGCACCGTCCACGACTACCATGTCGTGCATATCCGCAGCGTGGACGCCGAGGCGCGGACCGCCGTGGTGTCCGTCAATGCGCGCACCGAGACGTGGCCGGAGTACCGCCTGACGCGCCTGTCCGCGAAGAAGCCGAAGGTGACGCCATGAACCCCATCGGGCTCACCCGCGCCGACCACGAGCGCCGGGCCTTTCGGTTGATGGAGCGGCAGACAGAGGCAGCGCGGAAAATGGAGGCGCTGCACGCCGATGCGGAGCTGGCCCTGTCGGGAGGCTCGGTGCCGCTCGAAGAGGCCCTGTCCCCCGACGCCTCGCCCGAGTTCGCGGCGGAGGTGGTGGACGTGGGGCGTCGCCTGCGCGCATGCCTCACGAACCTCAAGGACGCCGAGGCTACGCTGGCGGACGTGGAGGCCAACCCTCACCCCAAGGAGACGCCGGAGCGTTGGCGTCGTGCGCATGACGAGGTGGTGAGGCGGAGGCATGAGCTACGCCTTTCCCAGTCGGCGGCGGACATGTGTCGCTGGACGATGGAGCGTATGGCGCGGATGAAGAAGGAGACGGAGCGATGACGACGAATCGCGAGGAGACGTGGGATGTGGTGCCGAAGCCCGATGGTCGATATGGCGCGAACTGGCGAGAGATTCACGCCAGCTCTCGTCCCGTAGTGAAGGTCGGGACGTTCACTCGAACTGCGCACGGCGAACAGGAGACGCACGCCGGGGTGATCATCTCTGAGGAGGACGCCCGCCGCATCGCCGCCGTGCCGGACTACGAGCGGGTGCTGATGGAGGTCCGCGACGCGCTCCTGGCCGGGACATTGGACGTTGAGGGCGCAACGGAAGTCATTGAGCGCGCGCTGCGGAAGGGTGTGGTGCTGCCGTAGGGATGTCAGACCCCGCTGATACACCCGCAGAACACACGATGGAGGGCAACACCATGGCAGTCACCGAGCAGGACCAGCAGCAGAGGACGCAGGCGATTACGAGGGCCACGGCGCGCGAGCCGGTGCCGTTCGCGCCGCGCAGTTTCGACGACGGCTACAGGCAGGCTCAGGCGCTCGCTCGCTCAGGCCTCATTCCCAAGGGGCTCAAGGGCAACAACCTGGAGGAGACGACGGCCAACGTCATGGTCGTGCTGATGTGGGGACACGAACTGGGCGTGTCCCCGGTGCAGTCGATGTTCAACATCCACGTCATCCACGGGCGACCGGCTGTGTCGGCCGCCCTGAAGGTGGGCCTCGTCAAGCAGTCCTCCGAGTGCCTGTATATGCAGTGCATCGAGACGAGCGCGACGCAGGCCACCTGGGAGACGCACCGCAAGGGCAACGCCAAGCCGACGCGCATCACCTACACCGCCGAGCAGGCAGTGCGGGCCGGCCTCCTCGGACGCCAGACGCGGAGTGGCGAGGACGACAACTGGAAGAAGTGGACCGAGACCATGCTCCGCTGGCGCGCCGGCGCCATGCTCGCGGACGCCGAGTACCCGGACGTGACGCGCGGCCTCGGCACTCAGGACGAGCGGCCCTACGAAGAGGGTACGACTTCCGCCATCCCCGAGACTCGCCCGGTGGAGGTGGTTGCGCACGCGCTTTCGGAGCCGCAGCCCACCCTGACGCTGGAGCGGGCGAACGAACGCGCGATGGCGGCTATCAGGGCTGCTGGTGGTTCGCTGCACCGTTCGTCGGAGCGCGCGAGCAATGAGGCGGACATCGAGCATCTCAACGCGTCAGACGCTTCCGCATCCGATGACATCCCCTCGCGCGAGCCCGGCAGCGACGACGGAGACGAGGACCCCATCACCGCAGAGGCCTATGCCATCGTGCGTGCCTCGGAGGCTGATGGCCTGACCCGCGAGCAGTTGGATTCCCTCACCAAGCGCGGTGCGGCGCTGCCAGAGGGCGCGGAGAAGCGTGCCGTTGGCGCGGCGCTGCGTTCGGCCCAGAAGCGTCTCAAGGAGGTGAAGTGATGGTGTCCTACAGCGGGAGGCGATGGGCCATTCAGTGGCCTGCACCCCCGAAGTATCCGTGCGCCGTGCCGCAGGTGTACCACTTCGCCACGGACACCGAGCGTGACGCATGGGTGGCGCAGAACCGCCAACGCCGCGAGGCTGTCGGCGTACGTAACCCACATGTCAAAGCATGGCGTCAGGTCAACGAGCGCAGCCTCAAGGAGACGAAGTGAGCACCTGGGCGATTCGGGAGGTGATTGAGCACATCCAACAACTCAGCGAAACGGGGGGGCCAAATGCTGATGCTCTTGGCATCATGGCGCGGGCGGCGCATCGGGAGTTGGAGGCCATCGAGAAGGCGGCGGCGGACCTGACGCGACTCCACGTGGAGGACTTCATCTACAGCATCCGCGGTCGTGAGAAGACGATGCGCGAGACTCCGGACGGGCAGAACACATGGGACCATCCCGACGTAAGGGCATGGGGTGGCGCGTCCATGGTGCTTGCCAGTATTGCCAAGAGCAGCCAGAGAGGCTGAGCCCATGTCCATCACCCCATCGAGTCTGCCCCGCCTGCGTCACTGCCTCGGCGGGGCGGTAACCACCATCCACGACATCGCGGAGCGCCGGTCATGGTCTCACGTCTGAACATCACGCCAAGCGCACTCCCGAGGGTCCGTCAGTGCCTTGGCTCCGCCATCCTTCCGACGGCGGACGAGGAGAGCGAGGGGATGGGCCGGGGCACAGGTCTGCACTCGTACATGCGCGCTCTGACCAAAGGCCGGACTCCCGAGGAAGCGCTGCTCGATGTGCCAGAGGAGCACCGTGCCGACGCGGATTCCATCGACCTGTCGACGCTGCCCCCGTTAGCCAACGGCTCACCGGAGGTGGGTTTCGCACTCCGCCTCTCTGACTGCTCAGCAAGGGTCCTCGGCGTGGATATGGACCGTGCTGGCGTTCGGGCCATGAGGACTCAGGACGAGATGGGGATGCTCCTCGACTGGGTGGGGACGGTGGGCGCGCGCTCGCTGGTGGTGGTGGACTGGAAGTTCCAGAGACAGGAGGACCTTGCCCCGGCCTCGGAGCACTGGCAGTTGCTGACGTACATGTCCGCAGCACTGTTGGCGTACGACGCCGACGAGGTACAGGGGTTCCTTGCCCATTGGCGTTACGGGAGGTGGGAGTGGGACTCCGTGCAACTCGATTGGCTTGGAGCTCAAGCTCACCTCGCGGACGTTCGCGCACTGATGTCCCGCGCCGAGAGGGCCCGCGTCGTCTACGCCGAGCGTCGGGAGGTGCCACCGCTGCGCCTTGGAGCTTGGTGTGACTGGTGCCCAGCGAAACGTCAGTGCCCGGCCAAGGTGGGCGCCGCACTGGCGGTGCTGTCTGGCGAGGCTGGGGAGGCCCTGGAAGCCCGGTCGGAACTCACTCCCGAGCGTGCCGGGGAGTTGTGGTGGAGGTTGAAGAACCACGCCCTGCCTGCGCTCGAGCAGATGGTGAGGGACTTGGAGAGCATAGCCCGGACAGAACCGCTACCCCTACCGGATGGTGAGACGCTGATGGAGGTTGAGGAGGGCGAGGACAAGGTGGTGGCGGTGGTGGCTGGGGACTGGTTGAGCAAGCATCTCGGGCCCGAGGTCGCGGCGGAGGCGGTGGAGACCAAGCCCACCTGTTCGTGGGCCTCGCTAGAGCGAGCCGTGCGCAAGCACCACCTGCCGAAGTTGGTGGCGGAGTGGGAAGCCGGCGGGAGGCGCGGGCGCAAACCCTCGCTGGCGAAGGTGATGGCCGGGCTGCGCGAGGAGATGCTGGGCGTGCAGGTGGCGAAGCGGGCGACGTGGAAGGCAGTGCGGGCCGTCAAGGCCCTCAACGGATGAATCACCTGGAGGGATGCATATGAAGACGTGGCTTGTCTATGAGACGGAGTACCCCGAAGATGGCAGCACCGCGATTGATGCGTGGTCCGCGAAGGGCGCGTGCCGTAAGTACCGCCGTATGACGGGCGAGCGCCGAAGGAGCGACGAACTCACGCAACTGGACGCACTGGAAGGCACGCCCGAAGTAATGACTGAACGTGCGCGACTGGATGCGGAGCACGAGCAATGAGGCCCACCCTATTCTGCCGAGGTAAGGTGGCCGGACTGCTCGCGGCCTGCGCGCTGTCTGCGTCGGCGTCCGCGGCTGACTTCGTGCCGCAGGGTCCGCACTCGGGCGCCAACCCCGCGGGCACCAAAGTGGTGGACGTAATCGCCAAGCTGCCCATGTCCTCCTCTGCGCGTGGCAAGGTGGTGGCATTGGTGGGCAAGGTCTTTGAACACCCGGCCGTCAAGCGGTTGAAGTTGAGCGAGGAGCAGCGGGAGTGCCAGCAGGCGACGCTGGCAAGCATCGTCCTCCAAGCCCTCGTCAACTCGGCCCACTCGGCCATGGGCAGGTCGGAGATGCGCGGCGCGGACGAGGCGCTACGCCAACTCTGGGACGCTGGAGACGACTGGTGCGACAGACAGGGCGGAAACTCCGCGAGCAAGGCATTCGCCGTCGTCATGCGCGAGCACGGCGTCAAGGTGGAGGTGCCTGCCACGGACGGCATTGCGGACGCCAAGGTGCGCGTGCCCTCGCGTCCAGTGGTGATTCAGGCGATGGAGGCCATGCTGGCGCTGGGTGTGGTGGTGAGCGAGTCCACGGGCGCGGCGCTGTCGTCTGCCACGCTGCTGCCTGGGTTCGTCATCATTCCGCCGAAGCCCAGTCGCCATCCGCTCAGCGGGGATGGTATATAGAGGGGCAAGTTGCGCACCACGGGGTGGAGTCTCGCTCGTCGTGAGTAGCCGCGCCGAGGTGCAACCCCGTGGGATTGGCTCACGGGGCCTTTAGAAGTGCTGGCACCACACCAGCGTCGGAAGAAGCACTCACACAGGAGGCAGCATGGCCGCGAAGAAGGAGGTGGCGAAGTGAGCCACAAGCACATCCGCAGGTTCCGCAGCCAGGTACGCGCCATGGTCGCAGAGGGCGTGCTGAATGGCCACGCGCCAGAGACCATCAACAGCACCGCGACCATCTACGCCCGTCACTGGGTCACGGGCGGCCCGCTGACGCCGATGCAGGCGCTTCGTGGGTGCGCCATGGTGACGGGCACGCCCATGGAGTTGGTGACGCGCAACAACCGCACGGGGGCGCGAATCCTCATGTGGCCACCCGCGCAGGGCGAGACGTGGGCCGGGAAGTTGCGCAACGGCTTCGCGTAGTCAGGACGGGCGGCGGCGGGCGTCAGAGAAGTGCTGGGTTGGCGGAGGTCGCGGTCCCGCCTGCACAAACGAGTCAGCCGCCATCCACTGACCGCCAGCAGCGAAGGGCCTCGGGGAGACTCGGGGCCCTTCGTTTTTGCGGCCTACGCCTTGGGAGGGGGCAGCGTCTTCCCGGCGAGGGCCAGCAGCAGGGCCGCCAGTGCGAGGCCACCCGACTGGAGGTAGCCGGCCGGCAGGGACGGCACCAGTGAGGCGAGACCAGCGCCAGCGGTGGCCAGCGCCGGAACGAGAGCCACCGGCGCCAGCGGCTTGCCCTCGGCCCACTTGGGCGTGGACAGGGGGATGCCCGCAAGCAGGCCAGCCACGAGCGCAGCGGCGCCCACGAGGCCGCCCCACGGCGCGGGGATGAGCGGGGCGGCAATGGCACCCACGGTGGCGACGAGGCCCGCCACGGCAGCGAGGGTGCCGGAGACGAGCGGCTTGGCCTCGGGCGCCTCCCCGACGTAGCCCGCACCCATGGCGCCGGACTGGGACTCGCGCGCGGCAAGGGAGGCCGTCAGGGCCTCGGACGGGGGCGAGTGCCCCGGGCCGCTGGTGACGGGCTGGGGGCCGGGAGAGAGATGTGGCTTCATTGCCTCCTGAGCCTTGAGGGCGGCAAGGAGTGCGGGGTTGGGGATGAGGGACGACAAGGTTACCTCCAGGTGCGACGGGTGAAAAACCGGCAAATCACGGCACCCAAGGCGGCTCCAGCGAGCATGGCGAGAACAATCTCTTGCGCGCCGTGGGCTGCGTGGGCTGGTGGTTGGCGCGCGGCAATTCGGAGGGTGGACAACTGGGCCTCCATGTCATCCAGGCGCACCTGCCACGAGTCAACTGCTGCGGCGATGCGGGCGCGACCCTCGTCAGAGTAGTACCACCCGGGTGGCAGAGAGAAGCATCCCCTCTGCCCGTCCGGTCGCTCAAGGTGCGCCACCCCCGCACGCAGTCGGGCGCCGTGAAAGCCGGGTGGCAACGCTGCGGAGGGGGTGGCGCAATCCACAGGCTATGCCTTGGGGCACTCGCCGTTGGCAATCTGCTCCGGGGTGCAGTTGGGGGCAGCGTTGGCCACCACCTCGCGAATGCGCTTCATGGCGTCATCGGGAATGGTGGCCCGTCCGGCGTCGGATTCGACGATGAGGGAGGCGAGCAGGCGCAGTTGCTCGGTCGCAGTGTCGTTCATGGTGTTGCTCCTGGTGGGTGCTGCGTGAATCAGCGTGTAGTGCGTCCGGGGCGTAGCAACTCCTTGAGCTCCGCCACATCATCGCGGGCTCGCTGTACCTGCTCGCTCAGCTTCGCCAGCGCCTCACGCAGGTCGCCACGGTACGTCTCCAGTGACTCAAGGCGTTTGCCGTGTGCGGCCTGCGTGTCCTGGACGTGGCGAAGCTCGGCGGTACGCTCCCCAGCAGTGAAGGTTGTGGTGGCTATAGAGGTGACAGCCGCCAATACTATGGGCGTGATGTACGTCAGCCATGGCGATGGGCGCGATTCCGAGGACGGATGACTCATACGGTCAGTGATGTTGTCACGCGCTCGGATGCATGGCAACATATGGTCAATCGGAGGGAACAACATGGCGAAGGAGAAGACACCACAGGGCGTCACGGCATCCGGCGAGGAGGCCGCAGGCGCCTTTGTCGCGCTCGGGGCCCGGAAGACGGACAGCGGCTACGAGGTGGTTGAGGTGACGGTGGAGGACGGCAAGGTGATGGTCCGCTCCCTGTCGAATCCGCTGCCTCGCGCTGCTGCCGCCGAGCGCCTGCGCGTCGAGACCGTCTCGTACATGCGGAGGCACCTGTGACGCTGATGATGTCGCTCCAGGCCCTCGCCACCCACCTGGAAGGTGACGCGACTCTGGAGGTGGATGGTAACGTGCTTCGCCAGTTCGAGGACGAGTTGCGGGTGGAGAACCCGAAGGCGTTTCGGCTCGTTCCCGACGAGGCGTACCCCGAGCGCGGCGCCCGGGAGTTGCGCTACTACGGGCCCGGTGGCGTGCTCACTGTGCGGAGGCGCCGATGACAGTGCGCGACTTCATCGCGGCGCTGGCGCTGGTGGCGCTGCTTCGGTTCCTCGTCACCCCGACGTGGCCGTGCGCCGTGGTGGCGCTCGGGATGTTCGCGCTGGCGGTGGTCGGGTTCGTCCTCGCCGACAAGAGCAAGACGAGAGACATGGAGCGCGTCGCGGAGCAGGCGAAGGCGGCTGGCGAGGCCGCTGCGGCCGTCTCTGACCGCGTTGACCGCATCGAACGGGCCAGAGCCTTTGGAGGGTAGACGTGGCGAAGAAGGGCAAAGGCAAGACCCCAGAGAGCCGGAAACCTGTGGTTCGTGACGCTAATGGCAGGGTGGCCGGTGGCGGGAGCCTCAACCCCGGCGGTCTACCGAAGTGGCGCCGCGAGTTCGCAGATGCGTTTGGCGAGCGCTGTGCGCCCAAGGCCGAGCGGGTGCTGAATCGCATCCTCGACCGGGCGCTGAACATCGACGTGCTCGAGGCGGTATTGGAGTCAGACGGCTCGTCGGAGGCGAAGCTTGCGGCTGAGAAGCGCATCTCTGACCGCATGGCGCAGGGCGGAGCCGCTGCTGACACGGTACTCAAGTACGTGCTGCCCAAGCCCACGCAGCAGGTGGAGGTGAGCGCGACGCCGGGCACTGCTGCCGCGTTCGCTGGGTTGAGCGCGTCCCAGCTACTGGAGATTGCGAAGATGAAGCCCCCGGAGGGGACGTAGCGCCGCATGGACGCCGCCACGCTCGCAGAGTTGCAGGAGGCGATGCGTCGAGAGGCACGCGCCGAGCTGTGGCGGCGCCGCGAGGTGTGGCCCCTGCTGGAGGTGTACCTGGACCGCGACCAACTCGCGGACATGCGCGCCTTCATGGCGGGTGGTGACGCGGAGCGCGGCGTGCTGCCTCCCGAGGACTGGTACGACGACATCAGCCGGCAGCGTGGCAAGTCGTGGAAGTGGTGCGTCTTTGCCGTGGTGTGGGCGCACTGTCATGGGCGCCAGTTCATCAAGTACGCGGCGCAGTTGGGGAAGTCCGTCCGCAACATCATCCGCCCCACCATCAACGCGCTGGTGGCGGACATGCCTCCCGAGTACCGCGAGAAGGTGTCCCAGCGTGGCAATGACGCGCCAGTGCTGGCCATCCGCGAGGACAAGGTGGACCACAAGTGGCTCTTCCCCAACGGCTCGGAGATTCAGGCCGCTGGCGCCAACTTCGGGCACTACGAGGATTTGCGCGGACAGAAGTCCCACCTCAACATCAACGACGAGGCAGGCTTCTACGACGACTTCGACGCCGTACAGCGCGTACTTCGGCCCCAGACGCAGACGACTCGCGGCGTCAACGTGTACGCCACCACGCCACCGGAGACGCCCGGACACCCGGTGACGACGGTGATGCAGGCCCTCAAGGCCGCTGGGCGCTACTCGCACCGCACCATCCACAACCACCCACGCATGACGCCGGAGGACATCGAGACGTACCTGACGCGCGAGGCACTGGCGAAGGGCATGACGCTCGAGGCATTCCGCCGCACCACGTACTACCGGCGCGAATTCCTGTGCATGCATGTGGTGGAGGAGTCGCGCGCCATCATTCCCGAGTGGACCATGGACGCGGCGGACTGCGGCGCCGAGGGTCGCCCGGAGGGCACGTTGTGGGGTGACGTGCTGACTCGGGAGGTGGAACGGCCCCGCTGGGCGGACACCTACACCTTCGCGGACTTCGGATTCACCCGTGACCCCTCGGCCGTCCTCTTCGCCTACTGGGACTTCGAGGGCGCGCGCCTCGTGGTGGTGGACGAGACGCCACCACTGTACCGCACGCGCACGGACAAACTGGCTGTGGCGTACCGGGAGCGATGCTTGGCCCTATGGCCTCTCTCCGGTCCGCCGCCATACGCCGACGCTCGGCCTGCGAAGCAGCCCCCACCGCACGCTGGCGGCTCGCCCGTCCCTGCTGAGGAGTATGCCTACTGGGAGCCATACTCGGCCGGCGGAGACCAAGGCGGGCGAGGCGAGGAGGTGCTGACGGAGTTAGCCAAGGAGCACAACCTCGCATGGCGAGGTGCCAACAAGACGGACCTGGAAATCCGCGTCAATGACGTGCGGCGCATGGTTGCGGCGGGGAAGCTGTGGGTCCACCCGCGCTGCGTCCACCTGCGCAAACAGTTGTCTCAGGGTCTCTGGGCGGACAAGGCGAAGACGGACTTCGAGCGCACCTCTGAGGGGCACCTTGACCACCTCGCGGCATTGGTGGACCTCGTTTCGACGCTGGACCGGCAGCACAACCCCGTGCCAGTGGGCTGGGGATTTGACCATACGAATATGGTCACGGTACACTCGGAGTCCTCGCGCAGCCGCAATGCGCTGGACGCTGCTTTCGGAGGGATGTGACATGGGCGACCGCAACGCCATGCTGGAAGAGAACGCGCCGTGGGCGCTCGCCGTGATGGATGCGAGGCGCTGCCCGTACTGCGCGCCCGGCCACAGTAGTGGCGCGGAGTGTCGGCACCACTGGCTCGCCACACGCCCGAAGGAGCAGTTCCGGCAGAAGGTGGAGGCTGACATGAGCTGCGTCAAGCGGAGGCTCATTACCCAGCTTGAAGCGGCCATGCTTGACGGGCGTGGTGACTTTCTTCGCTGGAAACCTCTGGACTTCGGGCGCTTCCGTCGCGGAGAGGCAAGGCGAGCGGAGTGCGCGCACTTCTACGAATTCAGAGCCGACGTGTACTGGAATCTCGACGATGCCTGACCTCAAGTACTGGGCGACGCTCCCCCCCGACGAACTCACGCCCAAAGTGATGGAGCGAGTGCGCGCGTGGCGCCGCTACTTCAACGCGAGCGACATGGCCTCAAAGTCGGCCAAAGGCCACCGCTACTACTACGGCCACAGCGACTCGGGCGACTCCAGCAGTCACCTCTCCGTGGCCGGCGAGCGCCGGGACGCCGTGCGCAGCATCGTCAATGGCGTGCGGCCTCTCGTGCAGCGCACCGTGGCCATGCTGCTGTCTGGCGCGCCGGAGATGCAGCCCGTGGCAGCCAACTCGGATGCCCAGGCCCGCGAGCAGGCCATCGCCGCCAAGGGGATTCTGGAGCACGTCCACCGTGAGCAGCAGGTAGACGTGTTGCGCCGGCAGGCCCTCACAGCAGCCATGGTGATGGGCGAGGGCTTCCGCGCCGTGCTGTGGGACGCCAACGAGGGCGACGTGACTGCGGTGGACCCGGAGACGCAGCGCGAGGCTGAGCGCGCCGGGGACTTCCGGAACGCCGTGCTGACACCCTTCGACGTGTACCGGGACCCGGGCTACCGCAACTGGAGAGAGGTGCCGTGGGTGGCCTTCCGTCTCTGGGAGAACCGCTACGAGCTTGCCGCCACGTACCCAGAGAAGGCCTCAGAAATCGTCAACCTCCCCAGCAACGAGGCCATGCGGGAGTCGGAAGGGTGGCTGGACGTGCGCTGGCGCGCGGACGAGCGACTCATCGAGTCCGACGCGGTGCCCGTCTACTACTTCTTCCACAAGGACAACCGAGCCTGCCCCGACGGCCGTGCGCTGATGCTGGTGTCCGAGCGCCTGTGGCTCACCGACGGGCCCAACCCCTACGGGCGCCTCCCTGTGGAGCGCCTGACGCCGGATGACGTGCTGGGCACCTCTCTGGGCTATACGAACGTCTTCGACGCGCTCGGCATCACCGACGTGCTCGACGGTCTGTACTCGGCGGCCACCACCAACAACGTCCGCTTCGGAGTCCCCTCGCTCATCACCTACAAGGGCAGCGGCCTCACCGTCTCCCGGCTCGCCAGCGGCGCAGTGTCGATGGAGGTCAACCAGCAGGGCATGGAGCCCAAGGCGCTGGAGACCCCCAGGACGCCGCCCGAGTCGTTCAATCTCATGGACCGGTTGGAACGCGTCCGCATGATGTCGCTCGGCCTCAACGAGACGGCGCTGGGCACGCCCCCGTTCTCCGGCATGGCCGCGAGCGCGATGGCCTTGCTCGACGGTAAGGCTGGCGAGTACATGGATGGGCTGGCTCAGTCCCTTCGCTCGTTCGACGCGGCCTGTGCGACGGCGGAGATTCGCGTCCTCAAGGCATTCGCGAATGACGAGCGGATGGCCGTCATCGAGGGCAAGTCGAGGAACTGGATGCTCAAGTCCTTCAGGGGCTCGGACCTCGCCAGCGTCGACCGCATCGCCGTTGAGCCAGTGAAGGCTACGAGCCGCAATCAGGCCGGGAAGTTCGCGCTGCTGGAGTTGCTGGGCCAGTTCGGCGTTGATCTCAAACCCGAGCAGATTATCGACCTCGCCAACACCGGCCAGTTGGAGTCGATGTTCGAGCACGAGCAGGCGAACGTCCTCAGAATCAAGTCCGAGAACGAGTTGCTACTGGACGGCCAGCGTCCGACGGTGCTGGTTGCCCGGACGCACTGGCTCGACATCCCCGAACACCTGTCGCTGCTGTCCTCGCCCGCAGTGGAGGAGCGCCCGGACGTGGTGGAGGCGGTGCTTGCGACGGTGGAGGAGAAGTTGACCGCGTGGCGCACCATGCCGCCTGACCTGCTCGCGCTGCTGAACGGCCCGCCGCCGCCTCCCCCGCCGATGCCTCCGGGCATGGCGCCAGTGGGGCCGGATGGGATGCCGCTGCCGCCTGAGCCCGGGATGCCCATGGGAGAGCCGCCCCCGCCGCCCGAAGCCGCTGGCCCCGGAGCGCCGCCCCTTGGAACCTCTGAGGCCGTCCTGTCGCCGGACGGGCCTCCCGCACAAGTCTGATTCACCTGGAGGGAATACCGCATGTCAAACGAAGTGACGATGTCCGAGACCGAGAAGCAGGAGCACACCACCAAGGCGCTGCCGCATTACGTGGCGCGGGTGGCTGCTGATGCCCATGCGCTCCGCATGAAGCACCTGCTCGCCCTTGCTGTGAAGGCCAGCGACGGAGACGAGAAGGACCTGCCCCACATCGCGTGGCTCGGAGTGGAGTGGAAGCGGGTCAGCGAAGAGAGCCGCGAGCACGGCAAGCGATACTCCGCCGAACTGCCCAAGGACAGGGACTCTCGCTTCGCGGTGATGGCCCACGTCGAGGAGGCGGCGCGCAATGGCTGAGACCGCTACCGCCCAGTCCGGCGCCGCGCCCAGTCCGGGCAACCAGCCCCAGCAGCAGACCACCACCTCAACGCAGGCCCGCACCACGGGCGGCCAGTTCGACAAGGGGAATACCCTCCCCATCGAGCGGCAGGCCGGCATGGGAGACGCCCAGAAGGAGCCCAAAGAGACGCCTGCCGAGCGCCGCATCCGCCTCAAGCTCGCGGACGACGGCCCCGAGGAGGAGTTCGACGAGAGGACCCTCGCAGGCCTCGCGCGCCGCGGGAAGAACGCCGCCCAACTCATGTCCCGCGCCGACAAGGTGCGAATGGAGTCGGAGCGCCGGGTGCGGGACGCCGAGGCGAAGCTGGCCCGCATCAAGGATGACCCGGTGGCCGTCCTCAGGGAGCTCGGCGTGGACCCGCTCGCCCTCTCGGAGCAGCAGATTCTCCGCGCACTGGAGGAGGAGAAGGAGCGCCAGCTTCCGCCCGAGGAGCGCGCGCTGCGCCAGAAGGCCCGGGAGGCCGACGAGCTGCGTGCCAAGCTGAAGCAGCGCGAGCAGCAGGAGCAGTCCGCCCGCGAGGAGCAGGAGACGGAGAAGTACCGGGAGCAGTTGGCCGGCCTCTTCACCGAAGTCATGCAGCGCTCCGGCCTGCCGAAGTCCTCCGCCCGCGCCGTCATGCACCGGGTTGCCTCGGTGGTGCAGGCTGCCGACTCTGTGGGCGAGCAGGTGGACCCGGACGAGGCCGCTGCCTACGTGGTGGAGCAGTTGCGCCAGGAGCAGCGCGCGGTGGTGTCCGGAATGTCCGTCTCGGAGCTGGCCGAGTGGCTGGGCCCGGAAATCATGCTCGCCATCCGCAAGCACGACCTCGCCCAGTACCGGCAGCGTAAGGGAGGTGGCGCACCGCCTGCCGCGCCCACCGGACCGGCCCCGAAGCCCGCGCCCACTCTGCACTCCCGCAAGGGGCGCTGGGCGCACATCGAGCAGTTGCTCAAGGAGTAGCCATGCACCGTCCCGCCCTCCTCGCAGTCCTCCTGTCCACCTCGGCCCTCGCCCAGACGACGACACCGTCACTGCTCAAATTCCCGCTGCTGGACGAGGCGCCCAACGTCCACCCCTCCGTGTGGGAGACGTACAAGGGCAGCACCTACTTCGACACCACGCTGGGGTGCTCACGCTGGACGGTGGACGGGCACAACTTCCGCCCGTGCGTGGCCGACATGGGCCACGTGGAGGACGCGCGCGAGGAGGCGGAGGCGGTGGCTGCTGCGGCCCTCGCCAGCGCTACCAACGCACTGGACGCTCGGCTGGATGCGCTGGAGGCGACTGCTGGCGGAGTCTCCGAGGCCGCCTTCAACACGGCCGTCTCGGGGCTGGATGGGCGCCTTGACCTGCTGGAGGCCACCAGTGCCACGCAGTCCCAGTTGTCCTCTGCGGTGTCCGGTCTGGACTCGCGGTTGGACACCTTGGAGGGCGCGGACTACGTGACGGAGGCCGAGGTGGATGCGCTCGCCACGAGCATCAGCACCGTCAACAGCGGCCTCTCCTCCCTCGCCACGCGCGTCACCATGCTGGAGGGGAGTGCCGTCACCGCTGCGGCGCTCGACTCGGCCGTTGCCACCCTCAACGGGCGCATCGACACCCTGCCGGTGCGGGTATGCGGCTCAGCCACCATCAGCGGCCTGTCCGTCCCCCTGCTGGGCATCAGCCCGGAGACGACGGTGAGCGTCCCGGGCGCGCCGGCCGGCACCACCTGTAGCGCGGGCACCACGTCTTGGGCCCCTCTCGGCGCCCGACCTGACGTGGTGGTGACGACGGCTGGCACGGCGCGCCTCCGATTCGTCAGCAACGGCGGGCTTCTCTCCACCGTCATCGCCATTCCCAGCGGCACCTACCGGGTGTGCTGCGACAAGTAGCGGTGCCTGCTAGGTGGTGACAGGGGCTCGGGGCTTGCGCCTCGGGCCCTTGTCGTTTCAGTAGTTCGAGCAGCCGAGGTTGAATGTCCGACCGTCCAGAGGGCTGCTGGGGTCTTGGTAGGTGGCGGTGCTTGAGGTCCGCTCCTTGTTGACCACGAACTTCCAGTACCCGGCCGAACTCGCATCCAGGTCGAACGTCACGAAGCAGCCTCCCGTGTCGGAGCCGACCTGCTCGGACCGGTAGACCTGGAAGTAGGACGACTGGTCGATGCCGCCCTCGACCGCGCAGGCGGCCATCACGCTTCCGTCGGCGAACCGGTAGACATCATGGCTGAGGCCGAAGCCTTTCCCGTCGCTGGACGTCACGGCGAA
>Ga0247820_10000372_pt1 | contig 23655 bp, 24 predicted proteins | sample 13C_Glucose_Day1_2_FD_192480 | JGI IMG/M metagenome (GOLD analysis project Ga0247820, IMG submission 192480) | Soil microbial communities from agricultural site in Penn Yan, New York, United States - 13C_Glucose_Day14 | ecosystem: Environmental > Terrestrial > Soil > Agricultural land | place...
CTCATGGACAGGCCGATGCGGTCGGCCACCGCCTGCAGCGAGATGGACTCCAGCCCCTCAGCCGCGGCGAGGTCCAGCGCCGCGCCGATGATGGCGGCGCGGGTCAGCTCGCTGCGTTGGGTCTTGGCTTCCATGGTGCGAGGCAGTTTAGCACGGGTGTGCGAAATCGCAAGCCGGGCGGTTCGAAACCCTGCTGCTACGCTTGCCGGCCATGAGCTCCGAGCCCGCCCGCATCCCCCAGATCCGCCTGTACCAGGAGTGGCTGAAGCAGCGCCACGGCCGCTCGTTCGACAGCTACGACGAGCTCTGGCGCTGGTCGGTGGAGGACCTGGACGGCTTCTGGCAGAGCATCTGGGACGCCTTCCGCGTCGAGTCGCCGACGCCGCACCGCGCGGTGCTGGAGAAGGCACGGATGCCGGGCGCCGTCTGGTTTCCCGGCGCCCAGGTCAACTACGCGCGGCAGGTGCTCCGCCACGTCGACGCCGCGCACGCGGCCGGGTTTCCGGCGCTGGTCAGCCGCAACGAAGAGGGCACGCATCGTGAACTCTCCTGGCCGGACCTGCGCCGGCAGGTCGCCTCGGTCGCGCTGCACCTGAAGGCCCAGGGCCTGCAGCCCGGCGACCGCGTCGCGGCCTACCTGCCCAACGTGCCCGAGGCCATCGTCGCCTTCCTCGCGGTGGCCAGCCTGGGCGGCGTCTGGAGCATCTGCGCGCCCGACATGGGCACCAACGCCGTGCTGGACCGCTTCCGCCAGATCGAGCCCAAGGTGCTGATCGCCTGCGACGGCGTGCGGTACGGCCACAAGGCATACGACCGCGCGGGCGTGGTGGCCGAGCTGCGCGCGCAGCTGCCGACGGTGAAGCACCTGCTGGGCCTGCGCAGCCTGGGCGGCGAGATGCTGGCCGACGCCTGGTTCGACGAGGCCTCCGCTCGCGACGACGCCGCCACCGCGGCCTTCGAGCCGCTGCCGGTGCCGTTCGACCACCCGATCTGGATCGTCTATTCCAGCGGCACCACCGGCCTGCCCAAGCCCATCGTGCACGGCCACGGCGGCATCCTGCTGGTGATGCTGGCCCACATCGTCCTGCACAGCGACATCGGCTGCAGCTACCACCCCAACACCTGGGGCGAGCGCTTCCACTGGTACAGCTCGACCGGCTGGGTGATGTGGAACGCGCAGATGGCCGGGCTGCTGAACGGCACGACCTGCTGCCTTTATGACGGCAACCCGGCCGGCCCGAAGGACGCGCCCGACTGGTCCACGCTGTGGCGCTTCGCCGCCGACCTCGGCGTCACCTTCTTCGGCGCGGGGGCCGCCTTCTTCGCCAACTGCATGAAGGCCGGCGTCGACTTCGCCGCCATGCCGGGATTGCGCACGGTGCGCGCGCTGGGCACCACCGGCTCGCCGCTCGCGGAAGACGTGCAGCGCTGGGTGAACACGCAGTTCGAGCGCATCGGCAAGCCCGGCATGTGGTGGTCCAACATCTCCGGCGGCACCGACTTCGCCGGCGCTTTCATCGGCGGCAACCGCGAGCTGCCACTGGTGCCCGGCGAGATGCAGTGCCGCCTGCTCGGCTGCTCGGTCGAGGCCTGGGACGAGAACGGCCGCAGCGTCATCGACGAAGTGGGCGAGCTGGTGTGCACCAGGCCGATCCCTTCGATGCCGCTCTACTTCTGGAACGACGAGGGCAACAAGCGCTACCTGTCCTCGTACTTCGACACCTATCCCGGCGTCTGGCGGCACGGCGACTGGCTCCGGATCACATCCAAAGGCGGCTGCGTCATCTACGGCCGCAGCGACGCCACCATCAACCGCCACGGCCTGCGCATGGGCACCAGCGAGCTGTACGGCGCGGTGGAGAAGCTGCCCGAGGTGCTCGACTCGATGGTGGTGGACCTGGAGTTCCTCGGCCGCGAGAGCTGGATGCCGCTGTTCGTGGTGCTGCGCCCCGGCGTGCAGCTGGACGACGCCATGCGCCGCCGGCTGAACGACGCGATCCGGACCGCCGTCAGCCCGCGGTTCGTGCCCGACCAGATCTACCAGGTGGCCGAGATCCCGCGCACGCTGACCGGCAAGAAGCAGGAACTGCCGGTCAAGAAGCTGCTGCTCGGGCAGCCGCTCGAGAAGGTGGTCAACACCGACGCCATGGCCAACCCGGCCTGCCTGGACTGGTACGTGCAGCTGGCCCGCGAGCGGCTGGCGGCGCGCTGAGCGCTAGACCGCGGCCGACAAGCTGCCCTGCTGCGCGGACTCTTCCTCCAGCGCGTCGAGGAAGGTCCGCACCTTGGCCGGCACCAGCCGGCGACCGGGCAGCAGCGCGTAGATGCGCAGCGGCGCGCATTCCCACTTCGGCAGCAGCTGCACCAGCCGCCCCTCCGCCACGGCACGCGCGCAGAACGTCGCGGTGATGCGCGCCACGCCCAGACCCGCGAGCGCGGCCTGCTGGCGCACTTCGGCGTTGCCGCTGCGCAGCGGCGGGTTGCGCACCTCCACCTTCACCGCGCCTTCCGGGCCGACGAAGTCCCAGGTGGTGTCGTCACCGGCGGCCAGCAGCGGCAGCGCGTTCAGGTCCTCGGGGTTGGCGAACTCCGGATGCCGCGCCATCAGCTCCGGCGAGGCGAACAGCCCGCGCTTGAGCGAGTACACGCGCTTGGCCACCACGGTGGACGGCGCGAAGCTGTGCTCCAGCGCCGAGAACACGATGTCGTAGTGCCGCTCGAAGAGGGCCACGCGCGCGTGTTCCACGTCGACCTGCACCTTCAGCTGGGGGTGGCTCACCAGCATCCGGCAGGTCACCGAGGCGAGGTGGTGCGCACCGAACTCGTAGGGCGCGGCCACGCGCAGCGTGCCCTGCACCTGCGCGCCCTTGGCCATGGCGTCCACCGCCAGTTCGCGCAGCTGCGAGAACGGCTTGGACATGTCGCGGTAGAGCGATTCGCCGGCGTCGGTCAGGCGCAGGCGGCGGGTGGTGCGCTCGAGCAGGCGGGCGCCCAGCTGCTCCTCCAGCCGCGCGACGGATGCGCTGAGGCTGGACTTGGGGCGGTCCAGCGCCCGCGCCGCCGCCGTGAAGCCGCCGTGGTCGACCACCTGGCAGAACGCGTCGAAGTCGTCCCAGTTCATTGTTCAGGATTCGGAACACAGCGGCCATGCAGGCCTGTTTATTCGAGCCTCCGCTGTTCCTACGATTGTCACATTCCCGAACTAGGGCCCCTCAACGGGGCATGGAGAGACAACATGTTCCTCAAGAACTGCTGGTACGTGGCCGCCTGGGACCACGAACTGCTCGACGGCAAGATGCTGCCGCGCACCATCCTGGAAGAAGCCGTGCTGCTCTACAAGAGCGAGACCGGCAAGGTCGTCGCCCTGCAGGACCGCTGCTGCCACCGCGGCGTGCCGCTGCACCTGGGCCGCCGCGAAGGCGACTGCGTGCGCTGCATGTACCACGGGCTGAAGTTCGACCCGACCGGCAAGTGCATCCAGATCCCCGGCCAGGAGGTCGTGCCGCCCAAGCTGGGCGTCAAGAGCTATCCCGTCGTCGAGAAGGATCACCTGGTCTGGATCTGGATGGGCGACCCGGCCAAGGCCGACCCGGCCGAGATCATCGACTTTCCCTACCTGCGCGACCCGCAGTGGAAGGGCATCCCCGACTACATGCACTACGACGCCAACTGGCTGCTGATCGTGGACAACCTGTCGGACTTCGCGCACCTGGCGTTCGTGCACACCAAGACGCTGGGCGGCTCGGAGGAGTACGCCTACGTCACCAAGCCGGTGGCCATCGAGCGCCAGCCGCGCGGCTTCCGCGTCGAGCGCTGGCACATGGACGCGGCGCCCCCGCCGTTCCACAACAAGGTGCTGCCCGCCGACCTCAAGGGCAAGAACGTGGACCGCCGCAACATCGGCCACATGCACATCCCGGGCATCTTCTTCCTGGAGTCGATGTTCTCGCCGGCCGGCAGCGGTTCGGAGAACGGCAACCGCGAAGGCAGCAAGGAATACCGCAACTGCCAGTTCATGACGCCGGAAACGCGCCGCACCACGCACTTCTTCTGGACCTACCTGAACAACTGGGAGGGCGACGACCACAACATCTCGCGCTCGCTGCAGCAAAGCCTCATCGAAGGCTTCATGGAGGACAAGCACCTGATCGAGGCGCAGCAGAAGGTGCTGGACGCCGACCCCGAGTTCAAGATGCTGGCCGTTGCCGCCGACGCCGCGCTGTCGCACTTCCGCTGGACCTTCGACAAGCTGGTGGCCGCCGAGCGGGCCGAGGAAGCGACCCACAAGGCCGCCGCGCCCGTCAACATCATCAAGCCGCCGCACCAGTCCGGCGTCGGAGCCTGACCGTCCGATGGCCGACCTGATCCTGCGCGTCGCGCGCGTCGAAGCCGAGGCCCGCGACGTCGTCCGGCTGGAGCTGGTGAGCGCGAACGGCGCCGAACTGCCGCCCTGGGAGCCGGGCGCGCACCTGGCCGTTCACCTGCCGGGTGGCCTGGTGCGGCACTACTCGCTGTGCGGCGACTGGCGCGACTGCTCGCGCTACGTGCTGGGGGTGGGCCGCGCGGCCGGCGGGCGCGGCGGGTCCGATTACGTGCACGCGCAACTGCGCGAGGGCATGGAAATTCGCTGCGGCGCGCCGGCCAACAACTTCAAGCTGGTGGCCGATTCGCGCCGCTACCTGTTCATCGCCGGCGGCATCGGCGTCACGCCGCTGCTGGCGATGGCGCGCTGGTGCGAGGCCAACGGCAAGGACTGGCGCATGGTCTACGGCGTGCGCAGCCGCCAGCGGCTGGCGTTCTACGAGGAGTTGCGGCAGTTCGGTGATCGTGTGCAGTTCCATTGCGACGACGAGGCGGGCTCGCCCGTCCACGTGCCGCCGCTGCTGGCCAACCTGATACCGGGCACCGAGGTGTACTGCTGCGGCCCCGCGCCGCTGATGACGGCGGTGCAGCAGTGCGGCGCGCACCTGCCGTCCGATGCCCTTCATTTCGAATGGTTCTCGGCGCCCGTCGCCGAAACGGCGGCCGATGCGCCGCCCGCGGAAGGCTTCTGGATCGAGCTGCGTCGCAGTGGTGGCCGATACGCCGTGCCACCGGATCGCAGCGTGCTGGAGGTGCTGGAGGAGAACGGCCACGAGGTGCCCTTCTCTTGCCGCGAAGGCCTGTGCGGCACCTGCGAAACCGCCGTGTGCGAAGGTGAGCCCGAGCACCTGGACTACGTGTACCCGCCGTCGCAGCGCGACAGCCTCAAAACCATGCTGGTCTGCGTCAGCCGCTGCAAGAGCGAGAAGCTGGTGCTGGACCTCTGAACTTCCTTTCCTTGTTCCTCCGTTCTTTCACAGGAGCCTTTCGCATGTCGATCGACCGTCGCCAGTTCATCCAGGCCTCCATGGCCGCCCTCGCCGCCGGTGGGGCAGCGCTGCCTGCCTTCGCGCAGGCGCCCGATGCCGCGAAGATCATCATCGGCTTCGCGCCCGGCGGCACGATCGACCTCGCGGGCCGCCGCGTGGCCGACAAGCTGGCGCCTTCGTACGCGAAGACGGTGATCGTGGAGAACCGCACCGGTGCCGGCGGCCAGATCGCGGCGCAGTCGGTGAAGAACGCGCTGCCCGACGGCGCCAACGTGCTGCTCACGCCGACCTCGCCGATGAGCCTGCATCTCTTCACCTACAAGAAGCTGCCCTACGACCCGGTGGCGGACTTCGCGCCGGTCTCGGGCGCCGCGATGTTCGACTACGCGCTGGCGGTCGGACCCATGGTGCCGGCCTCGGTGCGCACCGTGCCGGAGTTCCTCGCGTGGTGCAAGGCGAACCAGAGCAACGCCAACTTCGGCTCGGCGGGCCAGGGCTCGGCGGCGCACTTCATCGGCGCCGCGCTGGGCCGCATGGGCGGCGCCGACCTGCGCCACGTCGCCTTCCGCGGTTCGCAGCCCGCGATGGCCGACATGATCGGCGGGCAGATCGCCGCGGTGGTCGGCCCCACCGGCGAATTCATGTCCAACGTGAAGGCCGGCAAGATCCGCCTGCTGGCCACCAGCGGTCCCAAGCGCGGCAAGTTCACGCCCGACACGCCGACGATGTCCGAGCAGGGCTTCAAGGACCTGGCCTATGTCGGCTGGTTCGGCTTCTTCGCGCCGGCCAAGACGCCCGCGGACGTGGTGCAGCGCCTGAACACCGGCATCCGCAACGCGCTGGGGCAGCCGGACGTGGTCGACAGCCTGGCCACCGCCTACATGGAGCCGATGCCCACGGCGTCCGCGCAACTGGCCCAGATGCTCAAGACCGAGACCGAGTTCTGGGCGTCGCTGGTCAGGACGCTGGGCTTCTCGCCGGAGTAAGGCGTCAGCGGGCCGGCTTGCGATTCACCAACACGATGCCGACCGCGACGCCGACCAACGCCAGCACGAGCTGCATCGTCAGCGGCTCGTGCAGCAGCACCACCCCGAACACCAGCGCGAACACCGGCGTGAGGAAGGTGAACGAGGACATCTGCGTGGCGGGGTAGTGCCGCAGCAGCCACATCCAGGCGAGGTAGCTGGCGAAGGCGCCGATCACGGTCTGGATCGCCAGCGATCCCCACGCGTACGCCGAGTAGTTCAATGACCAGGTCTCGCCCAGAGCGAGCGAGAGCAGGGGCGCGACCGCCGCGGTCACCGCCACTTGATAGAACAGGGTCTTCTCCGCCGACGCCGTGGCGAGTCTGGAAGCGCGGATCACCAGCGTGGTCAGTCCCCACAAGGTGCCCGCCGCCAGCGCCAGCGCATCGCCGCGCAGCTGCCGCGCGGTGCTGCCGCCGCCGAAGCCTTCGCTGAACGCGACCGCCACCGCCGCGAAAGCGATCAGCAGCCCGACCCATTGCACCGACCGCAGCTTCTCCGAAGGCACGAGGCGCGGCACCAGCAGCGCCACCACGAAGGGCGAGGTGTAGAGGAACACCGTCAGCCGCGAGGCCGTGGTGTCGCGCAGGCCCAGGTAGATGCAGCTGAACTCGCCGGCGAACAGCAGGCCGGCCAGCAGGCCCGCGCGCAGCGTGCCGTCGCGCTGGAACAGCGGCACCTTGCGCAACACGCACCACAGCCACAGCAGCCCGGTCGCGCCGACGAAACGGAGCGCGGCCTGCCAGAGCGGCGGCACCTCGCCGACGGTGGTCTTGATCAGGATCTGCTGGAAGCCCCAGAACAGGCAGCTGGCCAGGAGCAGCGAGACGGCCAGGCCGTCGAGATGTTGTTTTCGGTCGGTCATCGCCCGGCGATGCTAGCCGGGCTGCGAACTACGCGCTCAGAGCCGCTCCGGCTGCGCAGCGACCAGCTTTTCGAGCAGCTGGCGCAGCGCCTTCTTCTCGGTGGCGCCCAGCGCGCGCAGCAGGCGTGCCTCGTGCGCCTTGGCCTGCTCCACCAGCGGCCGCACCAGGCGGCGCCCCGCGGCGGTGGCGGACACCAGCGTGCGGCGCTGGTCGGCCGGGTCGGCCTGCATCGACACCCAGCCCTGTTCGGCCATGCGCTGCACGAGCTTGGTGACGGTGGGCTGCTTGGACAACACCTCCTGCGCGAGCTGGCTCACGTGCAGCGGTGCGCCGTCGTGCAGCGTGGCCAGCACGCGCCATTCGATCGAGCTCAGGCCGCGCGCGCGCACCTGCGCGTCGAAGTCCTTGTAGAGCGCGTGATTGGCCTGCCCCAGCAGGTAGCCGAGGTAGTTGTCGACGAAGCGGTCGCCCGCCGCAGCGGTCACAGCGGGAGCTCCGTGTAGAAGCGGCCCCCGTGGAACAGCAGCGGCGCGGCGCCGGTGCGCCACGAAACACGCTCGACCTCCCCGACGAAGATGACGTGGTCGCCTTCCTCGTAGCGACTGCGGTTGAAGCATTCGAACACCGCGGCCGCGCCGGTGAGCAACGGCGCCTGGCCGCTGCCGTGCGTGAACGCCACGCCGCTCCAGCGATCGCCGCCCTTGACCGCGAACTTCTCGGCCAGCAGCTTCTGGTCGGCCGCGAGGATGTTGATGGCGTAGTGGGAGCCCGTGCTGAACGCGGGCAGCGAAGCGGCCGCGCGCGCCAGGCTCCACAGCACCAGCGGCGGATCGAGCGAGACCGAGTTGAACGAGCTCGCCGTCAGCCCGATCGGCTTGCCGTCGGACGTCATCGCCGTGACGATGGTGACGCCGGTCGCGAACATGCCCAGCGCCGAACGGAATTCCTTCGGCGAGAAGGTGGGCGGCTGGGCCTTGCTGGGCGGACTCATCAGCGGGGTTGCATGAATTTTCATGTAGTATGAATCAAAGCCGAGGACCCATGTTGCAGGAGACCATCGAACCCGCCTGGCTGGAGGCCTTCGAGGCCGTGTTGCGGCGCTGCGCCGTGCAGCCCGGCGACACGGTCGCGGTGCTCAGCGAAAGCCAGAGCCGGCCCGTGCTCGTGACGCTGGCGCAGCTGGCCGCGGCGCGCTGCGGAGCCCAGGTCTTCGGCCTGGTGATGCCCAGCCGCTTCGCGAAAGGCCTCCCCCAAACCCGCTCCACCGGCGCATCCGATGCTCTGCAAAACATAGCGCCCGTGGTCGCCGCGCTGTCCGGCAGCACGCTGGTGGTGGACTGCACGGTCGAGGGCCTGATGCATGCGCCGGAGCTGCCCGCCATCCTCAAGGGTGGCGCGCGCGTGGTCTACGTCAGCAACGAGCATCCCGAGGCGCTGGCGCGACTGGCTCCTTCGGACGATGGCTCGTTGGAGCTACGCGTGAAGGACCACGTCAAGCGTTTGCGCGCGGCGCGGCAGATGCGTGTCACTTCCCCGGCCGGCACCGATCTCACCATCTCGCTGGATAACGCGGTCGCCGGCGGCAACTGGGGCTACACCACGCGGCCCGGCACCATGACGCACTGGCCCGGCGGGCTGGCGCTGGCGTTCCCCGCCGCGGGCAGCGTCAACGGCCGGCTGGTGCTGGCGCAGGGCGACGTCAACCTCACCTTCAAGCGCTACCTGGAGCAGCCGGTCACGCTCACGGTGGAATCGGACTACGTCACGCACATCGACGGCGCGAATCTCGACGGCGACCTGATGCGCAGCTACATCGCCGCGTGGGGCGATCGCGAGGCCTACGCGGTCAGCCACGTCGGCTACGGGCTCAACACCGCGGCGCGCTGGGACAGCATGGCGCTGTACGACAAGCGCGATTTCAACGGCACCGAACTGCGCGCCTTCGCCGGCAACTTCCTCTACAGCACCGGCGCCAACGAGGTCGCGGGCCGCCACACGCTGGGCCACTTCGACCTGCCACTGCGCCACTGCACGGTCACGCTCGACGGCACCAAGGTCGTCGACGAAGGACGGTTGGTCGAATGAGCACGCTTCCCACCTTCACCACGCTGGGCTCCGGCCCCACGGTGCTGATGCTGCACGGCATCGGCGGCGGCCACCTGTCGTTCGCGCCGCAGGTGGAATCGCTGGCCTCCAACGGCTATCGCGCGGTCGCCTGGGACATGCCGGGCTACGGCCACAGCGCGCCGATCGAGCCCTACACCTTCAAGGGCCTGGCCGAGAGCTGCATCACCTTGATCGAAGGCCTGCGCTGCGAGGACGTGGTGCTGGTCGGCCACAGCATGGGCGGCATGGTGGCGCAGGAGGTGGTGGCGCGCCGGCCCGGGCTGGTCAGTCGCCTGGTGCTGTGCGGCACTTCCGCGTCGTTCGGCAAGCCCGATGGCGACTGGCAGCGCGAGTTCGTCGCGGAACGCACCGCGCCGCTGGACGCGGGCCGCACCATGGCGCAGCTGGCCGAGCAGCTGGTGCCGCAGATGGTGGGGCCCGGCTCGCTGCCCGAAGGCGTGCGCCTCGCGCAGCACTGCATGTCGCAGGTGAATCCCTCGACCTACCGGCGCGCGCTGGAGGCGCTGGTGACGTTCGATCGGCGCGCCAACCTGGCGAACATCCACGCGCCCACGCTGCTGATCGCGGGCGAGCACGACCGCAACGCGCCGCCGGCCGTGATGAAGAAGATGTCCCAGGCGATCGTGGGCAGCACCTACTTCGAGATGCGCGGCATCGGCCACCTGCAGAACCTGGAAGCGCCGGAAGACTTCGACGCGGCCATCCTCAACTTCCTCGCGCTGCCGCGGCAGCTGCTTCACTGAAGAAGGGCTGTCCATGGAAGCCGTGACCTCGCTGGGCTTCACGCCCGCCGTCGGTGACACCGACCTCACGCAGCAGCAACGCTCGCTGCTGTCGCTGGCCCACGAGCTGGGGCGCACGAAGTTCGCGCCGCGAGCGGCCGAGTGGGACGAGAAGGCCAGCTTCCCGTTCGCCAACTACGACGACCTGCGCGAAGCGGGCCTGCTCGCCATCTGCGTGCCGCAGGCCAGCGGTGGCGCCGGCGCCGACTTCGCCACCTACATGATGGTGGCCGCCGAGATCGGCCGCTTCTGCGGCGCGACCGCGCTTACCTGGAACATGCACGTGTCGTCCACGATGTGGACCGGCGTGCTGGCCGACGGCATCCCGATGACGGACGCCGAGCGCGCCGAACACGCGCGCCGCCGCGAGCTGCACTTCCGCCGCGTGGTGGAGGACGGCGCCATCTACGCGCAGCCGTTCTCGGAAGGCAGTGCCGCGGCTGCGGGCCGCGCGCCGTTCGGCACCACGGCGCGCAAGGTCGAAGGCGGCTGGGTGGTCAACGGCCGCAAGATCTTCGCCTCGCTTTCCGGCGCCGCGAACTACTACGGGATCCTGTGCACCGAGGATCGCGATGACCACCCGCACGATCCGCGCGACACGCTCTACCTGGCCGTGCCCGCCACGAGCGAAGGCCTCGCCATCAGCGGCGAGTGGAACCCGCTGGGCATGCGCGGCACGGTCAGCCGCAACCTCACGTTCAAGGAGGTGTTCGTCTCCGACGACGAGCAGCTCATGCCGCGCGGCGTGTACTTCAAGGGCGCGCAGACCTGGCCGGCGATGTTCTTCACGCTGGCGCCCACCTACATGGGCCTGGCCAACGCCGCCTACGACTTCACCGTGCAGTACCTGCGCGGCGAGGTGCCGGGCGAGCCGCCCGTGAAGCGCCGCATGTATCCCACCAAGCAGGTGGCGGTGGCGCAGATGCGCATCCAGCTGGAGAACCTGCGCAGCATCTTTCTGCGCGCGATTCGAGAGGCGCGGCCCAATCCTTCCAAGGATGAGCGCATGCGTTTGTATGCCGCGCAGTACACGGTGATGGAAGGCGCGAACGACCTCGCGCGCCTGGCCATCCGCACCTGCGGCGGGCAGAGCATGATGAAGCACCTGCCGCTGGAGCGCATCTACCGCGACAGCCGCTGCGGTTCGCTGATGCTGCCGTGGACCGCGGAGCTGGTGCTTGATCGGATGGGCCGCGAGACGTTGTACGAGCCGGGCGAGCGCGACGAGTGAGTGGCGGGCACAATGCCCGCGCAACCCTCCTCGAAGGACTTCCCGATGAGCGCAGACCTCCTGAGTTCCGACGCCGTGGGCCGCTTCGGCAGCGGCCGTTCCGTGCCCCGCATCGAGGACGAGGGTTTGCTCAAGGGGCTGGGGCGCTTCACGGATGACGTCCAGGCGGCGGACCAGCTGCGTGTCGCGTTCGTGCGCTCGCCCTATCCGCACGCGCGCATCCTTTCGATCGACACGAGCGCCGCGCGCGGCATGCCCGGCGTGGAGCTCATCGCCACCGGCGACGACCTGCTGCAGACCAAGACCAAGCCGCTGCCGGTCGACCCCAACTTCAAGCGCGCCGACGGCTCGCCCAGCGTGTCGCATCCGCGCGCGGTGCTGGCGCACGACGCGGTGCGCTTCGTCGGCGAAGCCGTGGCCGTGGTCGTGGCACGGACACTGGAACAGGCGCGCGACGCGGCCGAGGCGGTGATGGTCGACTACGAGCCGCTGCCCGCCGTGGTGGATGTGCACGAAGCCGTGCAGGGCCACGCGGTGCTGCACGAGAAGGCGCCGGACAACATCGCGGCCGAGACCCGCTACGGCGATGCGAAGAAAGCCGACGCCGCGTTCGCGCAGGCCGCGCACGTCGTGTCGCTGGCCATCACCAACCAGCGCGTCGCCGCGTTCTCGCTGGAGCCGCGCGCCGTGCTGGCCTGGATCGCCGACGACGGCCGCCTCACGCTGCAGATGAGCACGCAGATGCCCTCGGGCGTGCGCACGACCTTGTCCGACGTGCTGGGCCTGCCCAGCGAAAAGATCCGCGTGACGGTAGGCGACGTCGGCGGCGGCTTCGGCATGAAGACAGGCGCGTATCCGGAAGACGTGGCGCTCGCGTGGTGCGCCTGGCGCCTGAAACGCGCGATCAAGTGGACGGCCGAGCGCGGCGAGGAGTTCCTGGCCTCGCACCACGGCCGCGACATCCGCAGCCGCGCGCAGCTGGCGCTCGCGGCCGACGGCCGCATCCTCGCGCTGCGGCTGCACACGCAGGCCAACGTCGGTGCGTACGCCACCGCCACCGGTCTCGTCATCCAGCTGATGATCGGGCCCTGGGTGCAAACCAGCGTGTACGACATCCCGCTGGTGGACTTCCACTACCAGGCCGTGATGACCAACACCGCGCCGACCGGCGCGTACCGCGGCGCCGGCCGGCCGGAGGCGATCTACGCGATCGAGCGCCTGATGGACGAGGCGGCGCGCCAGAGCGGCATCGACCGCGTGCAGCTGCGCCGCCGCAACTTCATCAAGCCCGAGCAGATGCCTTATCGCAACCCGATGGGCCAGGTCTACGACGTGGGCCGCTTCGAGCACGTGATGGACCAGGGCCTGGCGCAGGCGGACTGGTCGGGCTTCGAGGCGCGGCGCGCGCAGAGCGAGTCGCGCGGCAAGTGGCGTGGGCTCGGCATCGCCACTTTCCTCGAATGGACCGGCGGCAACGCGCTGCAGGAGCGCGTCACCGTGTCCGTGCTGGCCGACGGCGTGATCGAGGTGTTCTCGGCCGTCAACGCGATGGGCCAGGGCATCGCCACCACGCTGGCGCAGCTGGTGGTTGACGTGTTCGGCGTGCCCATGGACCAGGTGCGCGTGGTGCTGGGCGACACCGATCGCGGCGACGGCTTCGGCAGTGCCGGATCGCGTTCCATCTTCACCGGTGGCTCGGCGCTGCGCGAAGGCGCGGAGAAGGCGCTGGAGGAAGCGCGAAAGCTCGCGGCGCAATCGCTGGAGGCGAGCGCGCAGGACCTCGAGTACGCGGGCGGGCGCTTCCGCGTGCGCGGCACCGACCTCGCGGTAGACCTGTTCACGCTGGCGGGCAAGCAACCGCAGGGCCGGATCTTCCTGGAGAGCACTACCACGGTGTCGGGCCCGAGCTGGCCGAACGGCTGCCACGTCTGCGAAGTGGAAGTCGATCCCGAGACCGGCACGGTGCAGGTGGTCGCGTACGGCAGCGTGAACGACGTGGGCCGCGTGGTGAATCCCACCATCGTGCGCGGCCAGCTCGATGGCGGCGCGGTGCAGGGCCTGGGCCAGGCCCTGCTCGAGCAGGTGGTGTACGAGCGCGAGAGCGGCCAGCCGATCACCGGCAGCCTGATGGATTACGCCGCGCCGCGCGCCGACCTCGTCGCCGGCAACTTCGTGACCACGATGGACGAATCCACGCCCTGCAAGAACAACCCGCTGGGCGTGAAGGGCGTGGGCGAGCTGGGCACCATCGGGGCCACGCCCTGCGTGGTGAACGCGGTGGCCGATGCGCTCGCGCGGGCGGGGCGCGGTGCGGTGGCACCGCGGCTCGAGATGCCGTTGACGCCGGCCCGCCTGTGGTCGTTGTTGAACGAGACGGCGTAGCGTCAGTTCGGCGGCGGCAGGTCCTCGCCGAGCATCCGCCGGCCCAGCCATGACAGGCCCTGTTCCAGGTTGACCCGCGCGCCCAGGTTCAGCGGCGGCACCTCCGACCAGGCCTCCTTCTCGCGCAGCGCCACCAGGAAGTCGAAGCTGTACCAGGGCTCCTGTCCCATGCGCAGGTCGGTGATGAAGGCGCCGCCGTTCTGCGCGTGCACCTTGTAGAAGCCGCGCGAGAACCACGTCATGCGCTGTACGGCCCAGACCTCCTTCAGCGAGCGCTCCAGAGCGCGGTCGGAATCGAAGTGCCGGAAGCGGACGACGCGGCTGCGGTCCAGCAGCGAGTAGTAGCCCTCGTCGTAGCCGTCCTCGCGCATGGCGACGACTCGCCAGAGCACGGTGTTGAAGGCCGTGGGGGTCACCAGCACGTGCTGGGCCTTCACCCCCTGCGCGGCGAGCGCGTCCTCGGCCACGTCGCGCACGTGGGCCTGCGCGAGCGCGCTCCACGCCAGGTAGCCGGTCGAGAGAATCAGGCCCCAGCGGTTCCACGCCAGCCCCTCGGGCGAACGCCGCGCCAGCGCCACGATGACGCCGACGAGCAGCGGCAGCGTGTAGAGCGGATCGATGATGAAGATGCTGCCCACGCCGAACGGCCGGTCGGTGAACGGCAGCAGCAACTGCGTGCCGTAGACCGTCATCGTGTCCAGCAGCGGATGCGTGACCAGCGCGAGCCAGATCGCCAGCCACCAGCGCCGGAACTGGTCGCGCTGGCCGTGCACGCGGCTCGCCATCCAGGCGATCGCCGGCGAGGCCAGCGTCTGCCAGAACAGCGCGTGGCTCTCGGCGCGGTGGTACGTCATGTTGCGCACCGCGTCGCCGTGGTCGATGAACGCGTCCAGGTCGGGCAGGGTGCCGGCAATGGCGCCCCACAGCGCCGCCTTCCAGACGGCGGTACGGCGGCCCATGACGGCCACGCCGACGGCGGCGCCCAGCGCCACTTGGGAGAGGGAATCCATGAGGCCCGCAGCCTAGCGGCGTGCGGGCCGGGAGTGAAGCCGTGGGGCTTTTGTCGGGATCAGGCCGTGCGGGCGCGCAGGCCTTCGCGCGGCGACTCGTAGCCGTGGAAGCCGAACGACAGTGCGGGCCGTTCGCCGCTGATCAGCTCGGCCATGGCCTTGCCGGAGCCGGCGCCGTGCGTCCAGCCGAGCGTGCCGTGGCCGGCGTTGACCCAGAGCCGGCCCACGCGGGTACGGCCGATGAACGGGATGTTGGTCGGCGTGGCCGGCCGCAGCCCGGTCCAGAAGCGCGGGTTGCCGCCTTCGGCTGCGCTGCGTGTGTCGCAAACGCCGGGCAGCACCTGCTCGATGCGCTCGGCCAGCATGCGGCAGCGTGCTTGCGCGACGGGGCTGTCGAGCGAGGTGTCGTAGCCGTTCAGCTCGATGGTGCCGGCCACGCGCAGCTCGTCGCCCAGGCGAGAGATCGCGCACTTCACCTCGTCGTCGATGGTGCTGACGCTGGGCGCGGCCTCGGGCCGCAGGATGCGGAAGGTGGCGCTGTAGCCCTTGCCCGGATAGATCGGCAGGTCCACGCCCACGCTGCGCAGCAGCGGCGCGCTGTACGAGCCGCAGGCCACGACCACTTCGTCGGCCTTCAGGCGCTGGGCGACGCCGGTGGCGCGGTCGCGCACCTGCACGGCGTCGATGGCGCCGCCGGACTTCTCCAGGCGCACGACGTCGTGCTCGAACAGGAAGCGGGCGCCGCGCGCGGCGCAGCGTGCGGCCAGCGCTTCGGTGAACACGCGCGCATCGCCGCTCTCGTCGCTCGAGGTGTAGGTGCCGCCGACGATGCGATGAGCGAACGACTGGAACGCCGGCTCGATGCGCAGCAACTCGTCGCGCGACACCACTCGGCGGGCCACGCCGAAGTCCTGCATCAGGCGCGCCGCGTGCTCCGCGTCGGCGAAGGCGGCCTCGTCGGTGTAGTAGTGCGCGATGCCGCGCTGCAGCCGGTGGTACTCGATGCCGGTGGCGCGCACCACGTCCTTGAGCGCGGCGTGGCTGTACGAGCCCAGCGCCACCAGCTGGCGCACGTTGCGCTCGAACGCCGCGTCGTTGCACTCGGCCAGGAACTGCAGGCCCCAGCGCCACTGGCGCCAATCGAGCTGCGGGCGGAACAGCAGCGGTGCGTCGTTGCGGAACATCCACTTGAGCACCTTGGCCGGCGCCTGCGCGTTGGCCCAGGGCTCGCAGTAGCTGACCGAGATCTGCGCCGCGTTGGCGAAGCTGGTCTCGCGCGCCGCTCCGGACTGTCGATCGACGATGGTGACGGTGTGCCCGCGTTCGAGCAGGTGCCAGGCGGTGCTGACGCCGATGATGCCGGCGCCCAGGACTAGGACGTTCATGCGACGCAGTGTCGTCCGGGGCTTGTGCAAAATGAAGCGAAGTTAAATTTCCAGCGAAACCATCAGGAATGCTTATGAGCACGTTCGACCCCACCGCGCTCGAATGCCTGGCCGCCATCGTCGAGGAGGGCGGCTTCGAACGCGCCGCGCGGCGCCTGTCCATCACCCAGTCGGCGGTGTCGCAGCGCCTGCGCGCGCTGGAGGCCCAGGTGGGCACGGTGCTGGTCGTGCGCAGCCGGCCGCTGCGGCCGACCGCAGCCGGACAGTTGCTGCTCAAGCACACGAAGCAGCTGCGCCTGTTGCGCGCGGACCTCGAGCGCGACCTGGGCGAGCTGGGCCACAGCTCGGCCGCGGCGGCCATGCGCGAGGACGAGCGCATCTCCATCGCGATCAACGCCGACAGCATCGCCACCTGGGCCTTGCCCGCGCTGGGCGAACTGGCACGCGAAGGGCTGCCGCTCGAGGTGATCACGGATGACCAGGACTTCACCCACGAGTGGCTGCGCGAGGGCCAGGTGCTCGGCTGTGTGACCACGCTGCGGCAGGCGCTGCGCGGCTGCAGGGTGGCAGGGCTGGGCGCGATGGAGTACATCGCCATCGCCACGCCGCAGTACCGCGACGCGCACTGCCCGCGCGGCCTGACGCCGGCCAACTTCCGCGAGCTGCCCTTCGTCGCGTTCAACCGCAAGGACGACATGCAGAGCGAGTTCGTCGCCAAGGCGCTCGGGCTGCGGCGCGTGGTGCTGCGGCAGCTTTTCGTGCCGAGCTCGGAAGGCCAGGTGCGCGCGGTGCTGGCGGGCTGGGGCCTCGCGGTGGTGCCGCTCCTGCTCGTGCGTGGCCTGCTCGAGCAGGGCCTGCTCGTCAACGTCCTGCCCGGCCATTCGCTGCCCATCCAGCTGTACTGGCATTGCTGGAACCTGCAGTCCGAAGTGCTGGATTCGCTCACGCGCGCACTGCAGGAGAACGCTGAACGAACACTGACACAGCATTAGAATTTCCGGCATGAGCACTGTTGTCGCCCGGCCTTCCTTCAAGGAACAGATGTTGGCCGCGCGCGAAGAGGCCATCATCCAGAACGTCAATCGATTGCTCGCCGAAAAGGGCTTCGACGCGATGACGGTCGATGAAGTGGCGGCCGCCGTCGGCATCGCCAAGGCCAGCCTGTACAAGCATTTCCCCAGCAAGGAAGATCTCGCCGCCGCGGCGAGGGTGCGCGTGATGCGCCGCGCGCAGCAGTTCCTCGCCGGTATCGATGCGACCTTGCCGGTGCGGGAAAAACTCGAGGCGGTGGTGCGCTGGATGCTGCAGGTGCATCTGGCCGGCCAGATGCCTTCGCTGCCCAGCCAGAACTCCTCGCTGCGTTCGGTGCTGATGTCCAACGGCGACTACCGGGAAGTGCTGGCGCAGATCAGCGAGCAGCTGTGCGCGTGGATCGACGAGGGCCAGCGCGATGGCGCCCTCAATCCGCAGCTGCCGCGAAAGGCCGTGCTCTACACGCTGTACTCGCGCGCCTGCGATCCGGTGGCCGGATTCCTCAAGGCCACCGGCGAGCACGGCGACGAGCAGATCATCGACCTGGTGCTCTCCACCTGCTTCAACGGCCTCAGCGCGCGTTGACGCCCGCCGGCGCGGCCGGCACTTCCACGATGAAATGCGGCAGGAAGCCCTCCTGCTCGCCCTTGCGTGCGTAGCCCAGGGGATTGGCCACGACGCGGCAGCCTTCGGCCTGGTAGTCGTGATGGCAGTGCAGGTGGCCGTGCACCCACAGCTGCGCGCGCGGCAGCAGTTCGTCCAGTGCGTTGCAGAAGCCCGCGGTGCCGGGCGTGAGGCCGTAGCGCGGGTCGGCGCTGCGCAGCGAAGGCGCGAAATGCGTGATGACGACGGTGGGCCCGTCGAACGGCCGGGCCAGCTCGCCCTGCAGCCATTGCTGGCATTCGAGTCCGAGCTCGCGCCATTCCTGCGCCAGCAGCGGCTGCCCGCGCCGCGTGGCGCCGGTCTTGGGCAGGTAGAAGTTGGCCGCGCGGAAAGCTTTTTCCCGCTGCTTCAGCGCCCGCGTGGTGTCCGGCGCCTGGGCGGCCAGCGCGTCGAAGTCGGTCCACAGCGTGGTGCCGACGAAGCGCACGCCGTCCAGCAGCAGCGTCTCGCGCTCCAGCCAGGTGATGCCCAGGCGATCGCAGGTCTCGCGCAGGCGCGCGTGGGTGGCGTCGAAGTCGAGGTTGTCGTACTCGTGGTTGCCCGGGACGAACAGCACCGGCACCGGCCAGCCGTTGCGCGGCGAGAACCGCTCCAGGCCGAAGTCCTCGCCCGGCAGCGCGCTGCCGGGCTGGTACGAACCCACGTCGCCGGCCAGCACCAGGAAGTCGGCGCCGGGCGCCGGCGAGAACCGCTGGTCCGGCTGGGTTTCGAGGTGGAGGTCGGACAGCAGCTGGAACTTCACGCCGCCATTGTCCGTGGCGGCCGGCACGTCCTTATGTGCGGCCCGGGCCTACCCATGCCGAGCCGGCATGGCCGATATCCATGGCTGAGGTTGAGAAATGAGGGAAAACCCTTACTCTTGGTTCATCGTTGTCCGACGCGCCGTCCAGGTGCTCTTCTTCTCATGAATCCCGTCCTCACTTCCATCGCCCGCCTTTTCTCGTTGCCCGGCATCGCGCCCGCCACCGATCCCGTCCAGCGCCTGCTGGAGCAGGCCGCCGGCCGCGGCCCGGACCAGGCGCTCGAGCTGCGCCAGGCCGCCGCCGCCTGGCTGCGCGTCATCCGCTGATCAGCTACTCAGGCGCGATCTCGAACGCCCTGCGCGCCGCGGTCCACACCGCCAGCCGCAGCCAGGCGTGCTCGCTGCGCTGTCCCTGGCGGTGATGCCAGAGCGACTCGACGTGCACCATCGGCACCTCGAACGGCAGGTCGCGCACCGCCAGGTCCGACGCCATGCCGGTTTCGTCGATGAAGTGCTGGGGCAGCACCGTGAGCAGGTCGGACCGCGTGACCACCCGGCCGGCGGTGAAGAACTGGTTGACCGTCAGCATCACGCGCCGCTTGCGGCCCCGCGAGGCCAGCGCCTCGTCGATGAAGCCGTAGGGCCGGCCCGAGAAGCTCACCAGCATGTGGCGGGCTTCGCAGAACAGGTCCAGGGTCAGCTCGGCGGCGGCCAGCGGGTGGTCGCGACGCATCACGCACCGGTAGTGGCCGTCGTAGAGCCGCTGGTGGTCGAAGGCCGGCATGCTGCCCGCCTGCGATTGCGCCGTGAGGTCCGCCACGACGGCGGGGAAGAAGCCCACCGCCAGGTCGATGGCGCCTTCGTCCAGCAGCGCACGCGGGTCGCGCGTGGTCAGCGGCACCAGCCGCATCGAGATGCCGGGCGCGTCTTGTTCGATGATCTCCACCAGGCCCGGCATGAGCTTGGCGGCCGTCGCGTCGGCCATCGCCAGCACGAAAGTGTTGTTGGCCTGCGACGCGACGAACTGGCCGGGCGACAGCGCGCCCTCCAGCTGGCGCAGCGCGTCGCTCACCGCCGGCCAGAGCGCCAGGGCGCGGGGCGTGGGCTCCACGCCGTAGCCGCTGCGCGTCACCAGCTTGTCGCTGAGCGCGTCGCGCAAACGGTTGAGCGCATTGCTCACCGCGGGCTGGCTCATCGCCAGGTTCTCGGCGGCGCGCGTGAGGTTGCGCTCGGCCATGACCTGGTCGAAGACCCGCAACAAATTCAGGTCGAAAGTGCGGAAATTCGGCACAACTATCATTCTCCTGAATGAATCACATCACAACCCGTGATTTGAAAAATATCAGGGGGAACCCTAATCTACTACCCGTGCCGGCCATTCGGCATTTGCAAGGAGGAAAAACATGACCCAGTTCGCACACGTTGACTACCCCACCCAGCACCCCGGCGTCGAGCGCATCGAGCGCGCCGCCTCGGCTCTGCGGCAGATCGCCACCGGCTTCGACGGTGCCCGCGGTGCCGCGACGCTGCTGCTCGCGGCGATCGTGTCGGCCCTGCTGGTCGTGGCCAACCAGGTGGTGGACACCTGGACCGAAGGGCACCTGCTGGCCGCCTGGATCATCCTGTGGACCATCGCTTTCGCCGGCATCGCCCTGTTCGCCGCACCGGCGCGCCGGTTCGTGAAGGGCACCCGCAGCTTCGCCAAGGGTGCCGCGCAGGCCCGCCGCCAGAAGGCCGAAGACCGCAAGTTCTGGGACGTGGCCCTGACCGACGCCCGCGTGATGGCTGACCTGAGCCGCGCCATGTCGTCCGACGCCAACCGCGACGTCCGCAGCTACTACTGAAAGGAGCGGCCATGCTGATGCTTCGCGCCGCCCGCCTGGGCTGGAGCGGCCTGCTGGCCGCGATGCCCGGCCCGATGATCGCCCGCCTCGACGCCTGGGCACGGCGTCACGCCCAGAAGCGTGCCCAGCGCCGTCTGCAGCGCCTCCTGGCCACCCAGCGCTGACCCGATCGGGATCGGCGCCATGAAGAAAAACAGCCGCCCTCGGGCGGCTGTTTTGTTTTGGGTACGAAGCCCGCCCGATCAGGCGGCCAGGCGCTTCTCGATCTTCGCCTTGGTTTCGTCCAGCTCGCGCGGCAGGTGGTAGGACAGCTGCTGGAACAGCTCGGAGTGCAGTTCCAGCTCCTTCTGCCAGGCCGCCTTGTCGATGCTGGTCACGGTCTTGAACTGCTCGGGCGAGAAGTCCAGGCCGGTCCAGTTGAGCTCTTCATAGCGCGGGCTGACGCCGAACACGTGCTCCTGGCCGTCGGCCTTGCCTTCGATGCGGTCGATCATCCACTTGAGCACGCGCATGTTCTCGCCGTAGCCCGGCCAGACGAACTTGCCGTCTTCGCCCTTGCGGAACCAGTTGGTCGTGTAGATGCGCGGCAGCCTGGCGCCGGCGCCCTGGAGCTTCTGGCCCAGCTGCAGCCAGTGCTGGAAGTAGTCGCTCATGTTGTAGCCGGCGAAGGGCAGCATCGCGAACGGGTCGCGGCGCACCACGCCCTGCTGGCCGAAGGCCGCGGCGGTGGTCTCCGAGCCCATGGTCGCGGCCATGTACACGCCTTCCACCCAGTCGCGAGCCTCGGTCACCAGCGGCACCGTGGTGGAGCGGCGGCCGCCGAAGATGAAGGCGTCGATCGCCACGCCCTTGGGATCGTCCCAGGCGGAATCGAGCGCGGGGTTGTTGGTGGCGGCCACGGTGAAGCGGGCGTTCGGATGCGCGGCCTTGGCGCCGGTTTCCTTGGCCAGCTGCGGCGTCCACTCCTTGCCCTGCCAGTCGATGGCGTGCGCGGGGGCCGGGCCCATGCCTTCCCACCACACGTCGCCGTCGTCGGTCAGCGCGACGTTCGTGAAGATCACGTTCTTGTCCAGGCTGGCCATGCAGTTCGGATTGGTGTCCGTGTTCGTGCCCGGCGCCACGCCAAAGTAGCCCGCTTCGGGGTTGATCGCGTACAGGCGGCCGTCCTTGGCCGGCTTGATCCAGGCGATGTCGTCGCCGATGGTGGTGACCTTCCAGCCCTCGAAGCCCTTGGGCGGGATCAGCATCGCGAAGTTGGTCTTGCCGCAGGCGGACGGGAAGGCCGCCGCCACGTGGTACTTGCGGCCCTCGGGGTTGGTGACACCCAGGATGAGCATGTGCTCGGCCAGCCAGCCCTCGTCGCGGCCCATGGTGGAGGCGATGCGCAGGGCGAAGCACTTCTTGCCCAGCAGCGCGTTGCCGCCGTAGCCGGAGCCGTACGACCAGATCTCGCGCGTCTCGGGGTAGTGGACGATGTACTTGGTCTTGTTGCAGGGCCAGGACACGTCCTTCTGGCCCGGCTCCAGCGGCGCGCCCACGGTGTGCACGCAGGGCACGAACTCGCCGTCGACGCCCAGCACGTCGTACACGGCCTTGCCCATGCGGGTCATGATCTTCATGTTCACCGCCACGTACGGGCTGTCGGACAGCTCGATGCCGATGTGGGCGATGGGCGAGCCCAGCGGGCCCATGGAGAAGGGCACCACGTACATGGTGCGGCCCTTCATGCAGCCGTCGAACAACGGCTGCAGGGTGGTGCGCATCTGCGCCGGGTCCATCCAGTTGTTGGTCGGGCCGGCGTCTTCCTTCTTCTGCGAGCAGATGAAGGTGCGGTCTTCCACGCGGGCCACGTCGCTGGGGTCGGACCAGGCCAGGTAGGAGCCCGGGCGCTTGACCGGATCCAGCTTCTTGAACGTGCCGGCGTCCACCAGCTGCTGGCAGAGGCGGTCGTACTCTTCCTGGCTGCCGTCGCACCAGTAGACGGAATCGGGCTTGCACAGCGCGACCATGTCGGCCACCCAGGCGATCAGCCGGGCGTTACGCACATGGGGCGGGGTATTGAGGTTCAGTCCCTGCATCACGGGTGAGTTCATGGTCACAAAGCTCCTGAAAGTAAATAAACCGGGTTTCAGGAAGGTGGAGCTCTGCAACAACGGGCCGAGCGCGCCTTCTTGAAACCAGGCTTGGCTCAGTCGGCGTACGGTGCGATCGGCAATGGCGGCAGGGTCGCTGCAAGGCCATCGGTCACGGGCCGCGGGTCGGCTGGAAGAACGGATTCTAGGGAGCGACCATCCCGCTGGGCCAGGACGACGCCGCGATTCCATGCAAAACCTGCATGGGGTTATGCATGCCGCTAAAGCCCTCAGCAGAAAGCAAACAGCCCGGCCGCTCACGCGGCCGGGCTGTCGAAAAGTGGGGGTCCGGGGGGTGGCCCGATCAGGCCATGTAGATGGCGATGAAGGCCAGCAGGAACATCAGCACGCCGCCCACCACGGGCAGCACGATCGGCATCAGCGGAACGATGCTCTCGACGGTGTCATGCGGTTCGGTGTCGCCGTGGCTGTGGCGGGGTTCGTGGGCCATTGCTGTGTCCGGTGATCGTGTTCTGAACCCGTGATTCTAAACGGCTGCCGCCGGTTGGGGCTCTACAGCAGGGCGTAGGTGGTGCTGGCGCGGCAGACGCTCTTGCCGTCCTGCGCGCCGCGGATGTCGATCTCGCCGAAGGCCAGCGCCTTGCCCGCGCGCACGACCTTGGCCTGCACCAGCGCGTCCTGCCCGGACAGCGGACGCAGGAAGCTGGTGTTCATCTGCACCGTGGTGCAGGGACGGAACTGGCCGAACTGGTTGATCAGCGCGAGGACCATCGCCGTGTCGGCCGCCGCCATCATGGCCTGGCCGCACAGCATGTCGCCGGTGCGCGCAAGCTGGTCGCTGTGCGGCAGCCGCAGCGTGACGCTGTCGGCGTCGAAGGCCTCGGCCCGCAGGCCCAGCGCCTGCACCCAGGGCGCGAAGTACTCGGGAAGGGCGGCTTGCAGCTGGTCGAGCGTCATGGGGCGGGATGATACGAAGGCCGGCTACTGCCTTTCGGCCTCGAAGCCCGCCTCGCGCAACTTCCCCAGCACCGCCTCGATGTGCTGCGGCCCGCGCGTCTGGATCACCAGCTCGATCTCCACGTTCTGCGCCGCCAGCATGGTGAACGCGCGCTGGTGGTGGAC
>Ga0247820_10000373_pt1 | contig 23590 bp, 22 predicted proteins | sample 13C_Glucose_Day1_2_FD_192480 | JGI IMG/M metagenome (GOLD analysis project Ga0247820, IMG submission 192480) | Soil microbial communities from agricultural site in Penn Yan, New York, United States - 13C_Glucose_Day14 | ecosystem: Environmental > Terrestrial > Soil > Agricultural land | place...
GGCCGATTGCCGGGATCATGGTGGTGGACTACTTCCTGATCCGTCGTCAGAAGCTGGACCTGGCCGGGCTGTACCGTGATGACGTTTATCCGGCCTGGAACTGGGCAGGGTTTGCCGCCTTTGCGCTGCCTGTGGCACTGACCGTGATGGCCATTGGTAACAGCAGTTTCAGCTGGTTCTACGACTATGGCTGGTTCACCGGGTCGCTGCTTGGCGGGGTGCTGTACTACGCCCTGGGCGGCTTGGCGGTGCGTGGGCCAGTGCAGCCTGTGATCAATGCAGACAACAAAAACGCCTGAGGAGGCCTGACCTATGACCGCAGCCCAACAAGCCCTGCTATCGACTGAACGGCACGTGAACAGTGAGCGCCTGTGGCAATCGCTGATGGACCTCGCCCGCCTCGGTGCCACACCCAAGGGTGGTGTCTGCCGCCTGGCGCTGACCGACCTCGACCGCCAGGCCCGCGACCTGTTCGTCGAGTGGTGCGAGGCTGCCGGTTGCAGCGTCAGTGTCGATGCCGTCGGCAATATCTTTGCCCGCCGCCCAGGGCGCAATCCCAAGCTGCCACCGGTGATGACCGGCAGCCACATCGACACTCAGCCCACCGGGGGCAAGTTCGATGGCTGCTTTGGGGTGATGGCGGGCCTTGAGGTGATCCGCACCCTCAATGACCTGGGCATCGAGACCGAAGCACCGCTGGAAGTAGTGGTATGGACCAACGAGGAAGGCTCGCGCTTTGCGCCCTGCATGATGGGCTCGGGGGTGTTTGCCGGCAAATTCACCCTGGAGGAAACCTTGGCCAAGCGTGACGCCCAGGGCGTGAGCATGGGCGAGGCGTTGACTGCCATCGGCTACGCCGGCCAGCGGGCAGTGCTTGGCCACCCGGTAGGCGCGTATTTCGAAGCCCATATCGAGCAGGGACCGATCCTTGAAGACCAGGCCAAGACCATCGGTGTGGTGCTTGGGGCGCTGGGGCAAAAGTGGTTCGACCTGACCCTGCGCGGCGTTGAAGCCCATGCCGGCCCTACGCCGATGCACCTGCGCAAGGATGCACTGGTCGGCGCTGCGGCAGTGGTGGAGGCGGTCAACCGGGCAGCGCTGGGCCATCAGCCGCATGCCTGTGGCACGGTCGGTTGCCTGCAGGCCTACCCCGGCTCACGCAACGTGATCCCGGGCGAAGTGCGCATGACCCTGGACTTTCGTCACCTCGAAGGTGAGCGGCTGGACTCGATGATCGCCGACGTGCGGGCAGTGATTGAGGCCACCTGTGACAAGCACGGGCTGAGCCATGAACTGATCCCAACGGCCGACTTCCCAGCGCTGTACTTCGACCGCAGTTGCGTCGATGCCGTGCGCGATTCTGCGCAGACCTTGGGCCTGCCGCACATGGATATCGTCAGCGGGGCAGGGCATGACGCGATCTTCCTGGCCGAGTTGGGGCCGGCGGGGATGATCTTCGTGCCTTGTGAAAACGGCATCAGCCACAACGAAATCGAGAACGCCACCCCGCAAGACCTGGCAGCGGGTTGTGCGGTGCTGCTGCGGGCCATGCTGGCGGCGTCGGAGGCGATCGCCAGCGGGCGGCTGGCGGCTTGATGCCTGAGCGTCCCATCACCGGCCCGTAATCCTAAAACCGATGGAGAACGACGATCATGTCGATTGTGATTTGCTAGATACCCGTGACGCGGCCCAGGCACCCATCGCGCCCGATGTGGTAACGCTGCAGGTCCTGGGCCAGGGTCAGGTTGCCGCTGTAATGGACCTGCGCCTCTTCCCTTACCTCGTCAATGCACGGGCTGCGCCGAGGGTCCGGCTGATAGCGGGCACTGAAGTGCGTCAGCACCAGATTGCGCACACCGGCCGTTTCGGCAAAGCGCGCCACCGCTTGCGCACTGCTGTGGCCGAAGCTGACACCTGTGCGTGCGATGATCGGTTGTGTGAATGTCGCTTCGTGCACCAGCACATCAACGTCTTTCGCTGCCTCGGCCAACAGGTCGGGGTTGTCATTGTCGCCGCAGACGATCACCCGCCGTGCCGGCCGCGAGGCGCGCAGGTAGTCGCGACCATGCAGCATTCGCCCCGCGTGTTCAACCGTCAGGCCCTTGGCAAGATCGCCCCACAGCGGACCACGCGGGATACCTTCGGCATCCAGGCGCTGCACGTCAAGGCGCGGCTCGGGGTTCAGCTCGGTGAACACGAAAGCAACGCTGGGCACCCGGTGCGACAGCTGTACGGTGCTGACCGCAAGCGTATCGCTTCGCCATTCGCCCAGCTGCTCGACCGCCAGCAAACGCAGCTCGAACGGCAGGAAGGAATCACTGGCGGCCAGGCTCAGGCGCACCCAGTCGTGCAAGGCGGCCGGCAGCACCAGGTCCAGCGGCGCCGTGCGCCCGCTCATGCCGGCGCTGGCTAGCAGGCCCGGCAGGCCGAAGCAATGGTCGCCGTGTACATGGGTGATGAAAATGGCGCGCAGGTCGCGGACCGACAATGGGGTATGCAGCAGTTGATGCTGCGTACCTTCGCCGCAATCGACCAGGTACCAGTGGCTGCCGCTGGCTTCGATCACGGCGGTGGCACTGACGTTGCGCGCCTTGGTGGGCACCCCGGCCGAGGTGCCCAGAAACAGCAGGTCCAATGACTGACTCCAAGTTTGATTAGGCGCTCACCCTGGCCCGAACGAACCAGGGCGTCGATGAATCAGGGTTTTACTGCATCATCGCCCTGCCGCCAGATCAGCTCGCTGGTGTCATAGCCCTGTTTCTGGGCAAGGGCCAGCATCTGCTCGCGGGTCTGGTCGTTGATTACCGGGGTGCGCGACAGCAGCCACAGGTACTCGCGGTTGGGATGCCCGACCAGTGCTACGCGATAGTCCTTGTCGTGATACAGCACCCAGTACTCGCCCTTGGTCAAGCTTGGCGCCAGGCGGCTGAACCAGTTGTCGAAGGTGACCCACAGCTTGTCGGTCTTGCCCGGCTGCTGGGCTTCGGCAATGCCTTTGGCCTCGTTCCACTGGCCGTCCTTTTCCTTGCAGCGGTTGGTCACATCGATGCGACCGTCTTCGCGCAAGCCATAGTTGGCTTCAGACTGCACGCAGTTGCGCTGGAAGAACATCGGCAAGCGCGCCTGTTCGTACCAGGTACCCTGGTAGCGCTGCAGGTCGACCTGCTGTGTGGTCGGTGGCGCGCGATGCTCATCGCTCGAACCGGCGCAGCCCGCCAGGGCCAGTGTCATGCAGGAAACAATCAGGGCTGTACGCATCGCCATGGCAAACCTCCTGGAAAGGGATGAAGAGCTTACCTGTGTTTCGATGCGTGTGCGGGGCAAAAGTTGTATGGTTTTTTTGTGCAGGGCAAACCTCTATCGACACGCACCCGAGCAACCCGGGCAAGTCCCGTTTTTGGCACAAGTACGGCAACCAGGCTGAGTTAACATCCTCGCAGTGAACCTTTTTCTCCGCAGGAGTGCAGCCCGTGACCGAGTACAGCGCATTCAAGGTCGAACTGACCGACAACATCGCCCATGTGCAGATCAACCGCCCTGAAAAGATCAACGCCATGAATGCTGCCTTCTGGGAAGAGATCGTCGATATCTTCCAGTGGATCGACGACACCGATGCGGTGCGCGCCGTGGTCATCAGCGGCGCGGGCAAGCATTTTTCCTCGGGTATCGACTTGATGATGCTGGCCTCGCTGGCCGGCCAGATCGGCAAGGACGTTGGCCGTAACGCGCGCCTGCTGCGCCGCACCATCCTGCGCCTGCAGGCCTCCTTCAATGCCGTGGACAACTGCCGCAAGCCCGTGCTGGCGGCCATCCAGGGCTACTGCATTGGTGGAGCCATCGACCTGGTATCGGCCTGCGACATGCGCTATTGCAGCACGGACGCGCAGTTCTCGATCAAGGAAATCGACATGGGCATGGCCGCAGATGTCGGCACCCTGCAACGTTTGCCACGTATCATCGGCGACGGCATCATGCGCGAGCTGGCCTTCACCGGGCGTAACGTTGCGGCCGATGAGGCGCTGCGCATCGGCCTGGTCAACCGGGTCTATGATGATCAGGCTGCATTGCTCGACGGGGTCTTTGCCATTGCCCGCGAGATTGCCGCAAAATCACCGATCGCTGTGGCGGGCACCAAGGAGATGCTCAGCTACATGCGTGACCATCGCATCGATGATGGCCTGGAGTACATCGCCACCTGGAACGCCGCCATGCTGCAGTCCGAAGATTTGCGCGTGGCTGTGGCGGCGCACATGAGCAAACAGAAACCGACGTTCGCCGACTGACCGGGCCGGGGGACGCAGTAGAGGAACCCCGAAATGTCAGCACGCTGGACTAGCGCAGTACTCGACCCACAGATCACCGGGGGCTGGGCCGTCGCCCGCAGCCCGGAAGGGTTTTTGGTGGACGCCAACGGCGCGCTGTTCCCCCGCGACTGGCTCAAGCGCCAGGACCTGGATGTGCTCGCCGAGCACGGCATCGGCCATTTCGACGGCGAGCCGGTGTTCCTGCTGGAGCTGCGCAGCGCCGCCGAGGTGCCCGGTTGCGGCTGGCGCGGCCTGCGGTCGTTCATGCTCGAAGGTGATTTCGATCTGTATAAAGTGCTTGGCTACGCCGCGCAGATCGGCACCTGGGCGCGTGAGCACCGTTTCTGTGGCAGCTGCGGCCAACCGATGACGCAGATCCGCTGGGAGCGGGCGATGTACTGCCAGCCCTGCGACCTGCGCAGCTACCCACGCATTTCGCCGAGCATGATCGTGCTGGTGACCCGTGGCGACGAAATCCTGCTGGCCCGGTCGCCGCGCTTCGTCACTGGCGTTTACAGCACCCTCGCAGGCTTTGCCGAACCAGGCGAGTCGGCCGAGGACTGCCTCGTGCGGGAAGTGCGTGAAGAGGTGGCGGTTGAGGTCACCAACATCCAGTACGTCGGCAGCCAGTGCTGGCCGTTCCCGCATTCGATGATGCTGGGCTTCCATGCCGAGTATGCCGGCGGCGAGATCGTCATGCAGCCGGACGAGATCGAAGACGCCAGGTGGTTCAACGTGCACGACCTGCCACCGCTGCCAGCCGGGCGCTCCATCGCCCGGTACCTGATCGATCTGTATGTCGCCAGACGTTCAGGCCTGCCCGAACCAGTGTTGCCACGCTAGGCGCACGGTCAGCGCCAGCACCACGGTGATGAACACCGGGCGGATGAACTTGCTGCCGCCACTGATCGCCGTGCGTGCGCCGAAGAACGCGCCGACCATCACCGAAAGGCCCATGCACAGGCCGACGACGTAATCCACCTGCCCGGAAATGATGAACACCGTCAACGCCGCGATGTTGCTGACGAAGTTCATGCTGCGCGCCACGCCGCTGGCGCGGACCAGGTCGATGGGGTAGAGCAGCAGGGTGCTCACGGTCCAGAAAGCACCGGTGCCGGGCCCGGCCACGCCATCGTAGAAGCCCAGAGTGAAGCCCTGCGGGAACTGCCACTTCTTCCTGATCGGCGCATCGGCATCCAGCGGCGCTTTGGGCGTACCCCCGAACAGCAGGTAGATGCCGCAGGCGAAGACGATCACCGGCAGCATCTTGTTCAGCCATTCGGCCGGCATGTAGTGGGCGACGACCGCCCCGATCAGCGCGCCGACCAGCGTGGCGAACAAGGCCGGGCGCCACTGCGCCGGGTGGAACAGCTTGCGCTTGTAGTAGGTGAAGCCTGCGGTGGCCGAGCCGAAGGTCGAACTGAGCTTGTTGGTGCCCAGCACCAGGTGTGGCGGCATGCCGGCGGTGAGCAGTGCCGGGGTGGTGAGCAGGCCACCTCCGCCGGCGATGGCGTCGATGAAACCGGCGACGAAGGCGACCAGGGCGAGGATCAGCAGGGTTAGTGGTTCTACGGTGAGTTCGAAGGGCATGGGTGTCTGGCAGGCAGGAGGCAGGCAGGGTGCGGCAAACTGCCGCGCTAGAAGGGCACCATGGTAATCCCGGGCGGGATGAGTTGCCAGTGCCGGTCTCTTCGCTTGGCAAGCCCGCCCTCACAGGTTTTGCACAGTGCTCAAGACCGGTGATAGTCCTGTGGGCCGGCTTGCCGGCGATGAGGCCCGCGTGGAAGGTCACGTCAGCTTCGGATAAAGGCCAGCAAATCCGCATTGATCACATCGGCATGGGTTGTCGGCATGCCGTGCGGGAAGCCCTTGTAGGTCTTCAATGTGCCATTGGGCAGCAGCTTGGCCGACAGCGGGCCGGAATTTTCATAGGGAACGATCTGGTCATCATCGCCATGCATCACCAGCACTGGTTGCTGGATCTTCTTCAGGTCTTCGGTGAAGTCAGTCTGGGAAAACGCCACGATTCCGTCGTAGTGCGCTTTGGCGCTGCCGATCATGCCTTGGCGCCACCAATTGGCAATGACCCCTTCGGCCGGCTCGGCACCGGGCCGGTTATAGCCATAGAACGGCCCGGTCGGCACATCGCGGTAGAACTGTGCCCGGTTACTCGCCACCTGTGCCTGGAAGCCATCGAACACCGACTTGGGCAAGCCGCCGGGGTTGTCTGGCGTTTGCACCATCAAGGGCGGTACGGCGGCGATCAGCACCGCTTTGGCCACCTTGTCGCCTGGGTAGCGGGCCATGTAGCGCACCACTTCGCCGCCTCCGGTGGAGTGGCCGACATGCACCGCACCCTGTATACCCAGGTGCTCGACCACGGCGGCCACGTCATCGGCGTAGTGGTCCATGTCATGGCCGTCCCATACCTGGCTGGAGCGGCCGTGGCCGCGGCGATCATGGGCCACGACACGGAAGCCCTGGGCGAGGAAGAACAGCAGTTGTGAATCCCAGTCGTCGGCACTGAGCGGCCAGCCGTGATGGAAGTGGATGACCTGCGCATCGCGCGGGCCCCAGTCCTTGTAGAAGATCTGAACACCATCCTTCGTGGTCACGTAGCTCATGGTCGCGTCTCCTCTGTGCAGGGGGATTGCCAATTGAGCTATTCAGAATAGGAGAGTTTTCTGTGTTGTCAGTACCGGCCTCTTCACTGGCATCTGTCTCAAAGGAACCACCGGTACTCCCGGGCACTGACCTCCTGCATGAACGCGAGATGGTCCTGGCGCTTGTTCTCGCAATACACCATCACGAACTCTTCCCCCAGCCCTTCATTCACGGCCGGGTGCCCACGCATGGCTGTGACTGCGCCAAGCATGTCCTTGGGAAAGTCGACCCCGCTGGCGCGATCTTCATTGAGCGGCGCGATCGGCTCTTGCGCGGCATCCAGTCCATGCTCCATCCCGCACAAGATCGCTGCCAGCACCAGGTAGGGATTGGCATCGGCACCCGCCAGCCGGTGTTCGATACGCACGTTGCGCGCATCCGATTCCGGGATGCGGATGCACGCATCACGATCTTCAAAGCCCCAGCTGGCGCGGCTGGCGGCATTGACCATGGCGCCGTACCTGCGAAAGGCATTGTGGTTGGCGGCGAATATCGGCATGCAGTGCGGCAGCAAGGCCAGGCAACCGGCCACGGCATGGCGCAGCGGGCGCTGCTGGTCGGCCGCCAGCAGGTTGTTGCCGGCCTTGTCGTACAGGCTGACATGCACGTGCATGCCGCTGCCTGGCGCCTGCAGGTAGGGTTTGCTCATGAACGAGGCGCGCAGCCCGTGCTTGAGTGCCACGCCGCGGGTACTGCGGCAGAACAGGGCAGCCCAGTCGGCGGCGCGCAGGCCGTCGTCGCAGTGGCCGAAGTTGATCTCGAACTGGCCAGGACCCAGCTCGGCGGTGATGACGTTGGCGTCGACCCCTTGCGCGTTGGCGGTATCGACCATGTCGCGCAGCACGTCGCTGAACCGCGACAGCCGTTCGATGTGCATGTTGGGCTGGTCGTCCGCGTCATCGCTGAACGGGTCGCGGGGGAACTGCGGCAGCCCCTGCTTGAGTGCCCGGTCGAACAGGTAGAACTCCAGCTCGAACGCCACCACCGGGCGAATGCCGCGCCGTTCAAAGCGCTGCAGCACGCGGGCGAGCACCTCCCTGGGCTCGAACTCGATGGGCGCGGCGGTGCCGTCGGAGCTGATCAGCATCTGGCCCAGCGGTTCGCGCTCCCAGCTGACCGGCTTGAGTGTGCCGGGCACCAGGCGCCGCAGGGCGTCCGGGTCGCCGTCGTTGAAGCAGTAGTCGCCAATCGGGAACAGCCCGCCTTGCACGCCCAGCAGCACACAGTTCTGCGGCAGTTTCAGCGGGCTGCCGGCGGCGACCTTTTCCAGCATGTCGATGGGGTAGCGCTTGCCGTAGAAATGCCCGGGGATGTCCAGGCTCAGCAGGTCGACGTGGCGTACTTCGGGGTAACGGGCGCGGAAGGCGCGGACTTCACTGAGCAGATCGGCAAAGCCTGTCGTTGTTGTTGTCATGCTGTGCTCTCATCGGAATACCCAGAGGACACGGGTCGTCTGGTCGGTCAGGTTGGCGTAGCGGAAATGACTGTGCGTAGGGAGCTGGAAGCTGTCATTGGGGCCGAGTGTGACGGCGTCCGGGTGGCCATCCAGCCATAGGGTCAGCGCGCCTTCAAGGACGAAACCGCCTTGTTCGGCGCTGTCGTCCAGATGCCCCTCGCCACTGCTGGCGCCGGGCGCCAGGTGGCTTTCGAGCATGGCAAAGCTGCCGTTGAGGGTCGGCGAGACCAGCACATCGCTGATGCCTTCGGCGTAGTAGATCGTGCGCCGTTCACCGGGGCGGGTGACCCAGTCGAGTTCGCGCGGCTGGCTGGCTTGGTAGAAGTAGGTGGTGGGTACGTGCAGCGCCTCGCTGATCGCAGTGAGGTCGGCTACGGTCGGCTGCGACAGGCCGCGTTCGACCTGGGAGAGAAAGCCCAGCGAGCGCTTGACCTTGATCGCCAATTCGCCGAGCGTCAGCCCGCGGTGCTTGCGCAGGCCACGAATCAGCAGGGCCAGGGCCTGGGCGTCTTCAGACATGATCGCGCATCCGGTACCAGGCTTTGGCCGCGGCCTCCAGCGGGGCAGCCAACAGGTCACCGCCCGGGAAGCGACCATTGTCGATGCCCTGGTACAACGCCAGCAGGTCGTCGTCGCCCAGGATCGCGTCGCTGACCGCGCGTGCTGCTGCCAGGGTTGGCAGTACGCCATGGCCGGAAAAGCCCTGCAGCCAGTAGCGCTGGGCGTCGCGGCCAATGTCCGGGGTGCGCTGGATGCTGCAGTCGATATGCCCGCCCCAGGCATAGTCGATGGTAACGCCCGCCAGTTGTGGGAAAACACGCTCAAGGTACGGGCGGGTGGCGCTGGCCACGTCCTTGGGAATGCCGCCCAGGTAGGTGCAGCCGCCGCCGAACAGCAGACGGTGGTCCGGGGTGAGGCGGAAATAGTCCGGTACGAACTGGTTGTCGATCACGCAACTGTTGCGTGGCAGCAGCGACCGGGCGAAATCTGCGTCCAGTGGCGCGGTTGCCACTTGATAGGAACCGACCGGTAGCAGCCGGCGCGACAGGTTGCGGTCAAGGCGGTCGATGTAGGCGTTGCAGGCCAGCACCAGCACATCACCGTGCACTTCGCCATGGTCGGTGCGGGCAACATAGCCATTGGCGCTCTGCTGGTATCCGATTACCTGGCTTTGCTCGAAGATCTGCCCGCCGGCAGCCTCGATCACGCTGGCCACGCCCTGGGCCAGTTTCAGCGGGTTGAGGTGCGCGCCCCTGGCGTCGTACAAGGCAGCCTGGTAGCGCGGGCTGTCGATCCACTGGGGCAACTCGTCACGGCCGATCAGGCGCAGGGCATCGTAGCCCCATTTCTGTTCGGCATCATGCAGGGCGTGTTCCAGCATTCTCACCCGGCGTGGCAGCACCGATGTCCAGAGGCTGCCGACCCGATAATCGATATCGAAGCCGTGCCGTTGCGGCAATTCACGCATTTCGTCGGCAGCCCAGCACATGCTGTCCCAGAGGCGTCGGCTGCGCTCCACTCCCAAGGCCTTCTCGATGGGCGGCATGTCGCACGACCAGCCCAGTAGCGCCTGGCCACCGTTACGACCGGATGCGGCCCAGGCCACCCTGCTGGCTTCCAGCAGGGTCACACGCTTGCCGGCCAGGGCCAGGCGCAGGGCAGTGTGCAGGCCGCTGAAGCCGGCGCCGATGATGATCACGTCGGTGTCGTGCCGGCCTTGCAGGGTAGGGCGCAGGGGAATGCTGGCAGGGTAGGTGCAGGCGTAATAACTGGCGACGTGCTGGGCGGATTGCTTGAACATGCCTTGGTCTCATGAAATTTTTAATGATTATTTTCATGAAAATTTAGCAGGGAATTTTCATCGCGCCAGTCGAGTCGCGTTGGCGATATGATCGGGTGGCCGTACAGCGTCTCCACGCACCTGCCAGGACTACCTATGCGCCGCCTGCCTTCCCTGACTGCCCTGCGCACGTTCGAGTGCGCCGCCCGCCACGGCCACTTCGGCCGTGCCGCCGCCGAACTGTGTGTCACCGACAGCGCGGTAAGCCACCAGATCCGCCAGCTCGAGGAGCAGCTTGGGGTCACGCTGTTCGAACGCATTGGCCGCCAGGTGCGGCCCAGCGCCGAGGCCGAGCGGCTGTTGCATCACCTGCAGCAGGCCTTCGAACTGATCGGCAAGGCCTGTGACGAACTGCGCGACCCGGCATCGCAGGCGGTGCTGCGGGTGGCGGTGACTGCCGAGCTTGCGCAGAAATGGCTGGTGGCGCGGCTCGCCGACTTCAGTGGCCGTTACCCGCACATCACTCTGCACCTGCTCGAGCAGCCCATCGCCGCAGGAGCCCCGGCGCTGGATGTCGACCTGGCCATCACCTATGGCACCAGCACACTCGACGCCAGTACCCACTTCGTCAGGCCCTTGCCGCTGCTGCAATTCTTCCCGGTGTGCAGCCCAGGCCTGTTCAACCAGGGCGGCCTGAAGCGCCCGCGCGACCTGGTGCGCCACTGCCTGTTGCACGACGATCAGGATGGCCGGACCTGGACCACCTGGCTGGCTACCCATGCCGACGATGCCTTGCCCACTCGCCAGCTGTACTTCCCGCATGCGGCCCTGGCGCTGGAGGCGGCGCTGCTTGGGCAGGGCGTGGCCATGGGGGACAACCTGACCTGCCAGAGCGATTTGCAAAGCGGCAGGCTGGTGCGGCCTTTCGGTGCCAGTGTCACCGCGCAGGGGCAATACGCACTGGTGTGCGAGCGGTTGCGCCTGGAGCGTGCTGCGGTGGCGCACTTCATCGAATGGTTCATTGAACAGTTGGGTGATAGCTGAATTTAATTCAACTATCGCTGAGTTTTCATCGTTGGATGAGTCAGGCCGGCCAGCGTAGCGTGCAGGCATCACTCACCGACATGAGGTTGACCCATGGCACGTTCGCTCACCACCACGCCCAAGGGCGATGGTTTCCGCTTGCCTGGCGAATTCGAACACAAGGCAGGCTGCTGGCTCGGTTGGCCCGAGCGGCCAGATGTGTGGCGCAATGGCGGTAAGCCGGCGCAAAAGGTCTGGGTCGAAATTGCCACCGCCATCGCGTCCAGCGAACCGGTCACGGTGTGCGCGTCTGCTGCCCAGTACGCCAATGCCCGGCGCTTGCTGCCAGCGCAGGTGCGGGTGGTGGAAATGACCTGCAATGACACTTGGTTCCGAGACAGCGGCGCGTGCTTCGTGGTCAACGACAGCAGCGGCGAAGTGCGCGGTGTGGACTTCGAATTCAATGCCTACGGCGGCCTGGACGGCGGCCTTTATTACCCGTGGGACAAGGACGACCAGATCGCCCAGAAAATCCTCGAAATCGAAGGTTTGGACCGCTATCGCGCGCCATTGATTGCCGAACTCGGCGGCATCCAGAGCGACGGCCAGGGCAGCCTCTTGACCACCGAACAGTGCCTGCTCAACCGTAACCGCAATGCCCACCTGGGCAAGGATGAAGTCACGCGCCGGCTTGAGGACTACCTGGGTGCCGACCAGGTGATCTGGCTGCCGCGCGGTTGCAAGTTCGACGAAACCGATGGCCACGTCGACGACCTGGCGTGTTTCGTGCGGCCCGGTGAAGTGGTGCTGCAATGGACCGACAACCGTGAAGACCCACAGTGGGAGATCTACCAGGAGGCTTACGATATATTGCGCAGCACCCGCGATGCTCGCGGGCGGGAACTCAAGGTTCACAAGCTGCCCCAGCCCGAGGTGCTGCAGTGGACGGCCGAGGAAGCTGCCGGGCTGGATCAGGTCGAAGGCACGCACGTGAGGGAGGCTGGCACCCGGATCTGTGCCTCCTACATCAACTACTACGCCGGCAACACGGCTATCGTCGTGCCGCTGTTCGGTGACCGCAACGACAGCGTAGCCCAGGCCACCCTGGCCGAACTGTTCCCCGGCCACCGTATCATTGGCATCGACAATTCGCGGGAAATCCTGCTCGGTGGCGGCAATGTCGCCTGCATCACCATGCCTCAATACGCCGGAGGCCGCCGCTGATGAACCTGACCCTGCTCGCGGCTGCACTCGCCTTGGGCTGCGTGGCGTCGGTGGCCCAGGCGGCCGACGCACAACAGCCGACCGTCAACTTGTATATCTGGGGCGAATACCTTGCCCCGAACACGTTGACCAACTTCGAGAAGGAAACCGGCATTAGGGTGGTTGCCGACCACTTCGACTCGCTGGAAACCGCAGAGACCAAGTTGCTTACCGGCGGCAGTGGCTACGACGTGGTGCTCAGTGCCGGTCAGCACTTGAGCCGGGCGATTGCCAGCGGTGCCCTGCAGCCGCTGGACAAGGCGCAGTTACCGCACTTGGCGGGTGTCGGCGAGGAGTTTCGCCAGCACATGGCACTGTATGACCCTGGCAACCGGTATGCCGGGACCTACGCCTGGGGCACCACCGGTGTGGGTTATCAGCAGCAGGCGGTGACGGCGCGCATGGGCGAGGCGCCAGTGGGCAGCTGGGCGATGCTGTTCGACCCGCAGGTGGTGGCCAAATTCGCCGACTGCGGGGTCAGCCTGCTCAACGACCCCAACGAGGTGTTCGCCGCGGTGATGCGTTACATGGGCCTGGACATCAACCAGCAACGCTTGGAGGACCTCAAGGCTGCAGAGCTGCAGCTGCGCAAGATTCGCCCGTATATCCGCTACTTCGACAATGACCGCAACATCAACGACCTGGCCAACGCAGAGACCTGCGTGGCTATGTCGTGGAACGGCAACGTGGCGATCGCCCAAGCCCAGGCGCAGCAGGCGGGCAAGGCGTTCAACCTGGCGTACAGCATCCCTGAGGAAGGGACGCTTATCTGGCTGGATGCATTGGTGGTACCCAAGGATGCCCCGCATCCCCAGGCAGCCTGGAAGCTACTGGACTACCTGATGCGGCCGGAGGTGATTGCGCCGATTACCGATACCATTCATTACGCCAACGCCATCACGGCTGCGGACGGCTTGGTGGATGCGCAGATTCGCAATGCGCCGGGCACTTATCCGCCCGCGCAGGTGAGGGCACGGTTGTATGGCAAAAACGACAACAGCAAGGCGTTCAACCGTGAGCTGACCCGAGCGTTCAGCCGGTTGAAAAGCGGCAAGGGTTGACCGGCACCGCTTGTTTGCCAAGGGGGCGCAAGGCGCCCCCCACTAAAGCTTCAGCGCCCAAGCCACTCGATCAGGGTGTTGTTGAAGCGCCGTGGCTCTTCGATCTGCGGCGCGTGCCCCATGCCCTCGAAGGTCACCAACTCGCCTTGTGGAATCAGCTTGGCCACGTGCGGCCCCAGCTCCTTGTACTTGCCCAGCCGCGCCTTGACCTCGGGTGGTGCGATGTCACTGCCAATGGCTGTGCTGTCTTGGTCGCCTATCAGCAGCAGGGTCGGCGTCTTCAAATTCTTGAACTCGTGGTACACCGGCTGGGTGAAGATCATGTCGTAGATCAGCGCCGAGTTCCACGCCACGGCTTCATGCCCAGGGCCCTTGTTCAGCCCGGCCAGCATCTGGACCCAACGCTCGTACTCAGGTTTCCAGCGCCCGGCGTAGTAGGTCTTGCGCTCGTACTCACGCACGCCGTCGGCATCGAGCTTGAGTTCGCGGGCATACCACTGGTCCACAGTGCGGTAGGGCACGCCGAGGGCTTTCCAGTCTTCCAGGCCGATCGGGTTGACCATGGCCAGGCGCTCGACCTGTTGCGGGTACATCAACGCGTAACGGGTGGCGAGCATGCCGCCGGTGGAATGGCCGAGGATGATCGCTTGCTTGACGCCCAGCTGCTCCAGCAGGGCATGGGTGTTACTGGCCAACTGATGGAAGCTGTATTGGTAATACCCTGGCTTGCTTGAAGTGCAGAAGCCGACCTGGTCGGGCGCGATGACTCGGTAACCGGCCTGACTCAATGCATCGATAGTGGTTTCCCAGGTGGCGGCGCAGAAATTCTTGCCATGCATCAGCACCACGCTGCGGCCGTTGGCCTGGCCTTTGGCAGGCACGTCCATGTAGCCCATCTGCAGGCTCTGCCCTTGGGACTGGAAGTCGAAATGCTTGAGGGGGTGCGGGTAGCTAAAGCCTTCGAGCTGCTTGCCGTAGGTGGGTGATTCGGCGGCGATGGCGGGGGCGCCGATGAGGCAGGCCAAGGCCAGGGCGGTTGCGCGCAGCATGGGGGCACTCCGTGTAGGACCATGTAGGAATTGGCGACTTTAGCAGCCGCAGAAGCACCTTAAACGTTAAAGGTGTTACCAGGCATGAAACCAGCCCAAGGTAATCACGGCTACCACTATGTAACGCCCGCCCTTTGCCAGCGTGACCAGAAGCACGAAACGCCAGAACGGCTCACGCATGATCCCGGCAATCAGGGTCAACGGGTCACCGATCACCGGCATCCAGCTCAGCAGCAGCGACCATTGCCCCCAGCGCTGATAGCGCTGCTGGGCGCGTTCCAGTTGACGGGCGCTGAACGGGAACCAGCGCTTGTCGCGCAGGTGTTCGATGGCCCGGCCCAGCAACCAGTTGACCACCGAACCGAGGACGTTGCCCAGGGTGGCGACCAGCAACAGGGTCAGCCAGGCGTCGGGTTGACGCAGCAGCAGGCCCACCAGTACCGCCTCCGATTGCAGCGGCAGCAGTGTGGCGGCGCCAAAGGCGCTGAGAAACAGCGCCCAGAGGCTCAGCATCAGTAGTTGGCGACTACGGTGTCCTGGCCATCCCGGGTTACCCCGATGACTTGATAGGCGTCCTTGCGATCACCCATTTCCATGCCTGGCGAACCCACCGGCATGCCAGGCACGGCCAGGCCCTTGAGGTCGTTGCGCTTGGCCAGCAGGCGCACCTGCTCGGCCGGGACGTGGCCTTCGACGAACTTGCCGTCGATCACCCCGGTGTGGCATGAAGCCAGCCGCGGCGCCACGCCCAGCCGCTGCTTGACGGCGCTCATGTTCGGTTCGACATGGTCGTTGACGGTAAAGCCGTTGTCACGAAGGTGGCTGATCCAGGCCTTGCAGCAGCCACAGTTGGGGTCGCGGTAGACGTCTATGGTTTCGGCAGCCTGGGCCAGGCCGGTGATGGCCAGCAGGCTGAGCGCGATCAGGTGTTTATGCAGCATGGTCGAACGACTCCTGTGGGTAGGCAGGCGCCCCGCCCGCCATGCGAATGAGTTGCAGGATAGCGCAGGCGGCTTGCAGGCGCGATATGCGCTGGCAGGGTACTGGCCAGCAACTGTCAGCTGGCTGAACTGGACATTACACCTTTGTCAGCCAGTTCGTCCTGGCACAGGTCGCGCATCAGCAAGCCGTATTCCAGTGCTACCTGCTCCGGGATCGGCAGGTAGACCACATGGCCGTCCCCGGGCGCCACGTCGATGGCCTGCTGGTGGCGGCCATACAGGTTGTGCAGGTCGAAATGATAGTTGCCGCGCGGGGTCATCAGCTCCAGATGATCGCCTACTGCGAAGCGGTTCTTCACCTTGACCTCGGCCAGGCCGTCCACCCGTGCACCGGTCAGTTCGCCGACGAACTGCTGGCGCTCGGACAGCGAATTGCCCCGCTGGTAGTTCTGGTACTCGTCATGCACATGGCGCCGCAGGAAACCCTCGGTGTAGCCTCGTTGGGCCAGCGATTCGAGGTTGTCCATCAGGGCCCTGTCGAAGGGGCGCCCGGCAGCGGCATCGTCAATGGCCTGGCGGTACGACTGCACCGCACGGGCGCAGTAGAAGTGCGACTTGGTGCGGCCCTCGATCTTGAGGGAGTGCACACCCATGGCAGCCAGCCGCTCGACGTGCTGGATGGCGCGAAGGTCCTTGGCATTCTGGATGTTAGTGCCGTGTTCATCTTCGAAGGCGGGCATCTCGGTACCGGGGCGATTGCTTTCGTGCAGCAGGAACAGCTGATCGGTCGGTGCGCCCTGGCCCAACGTCGGCTCGACCTCGCGCACGATGTCGCCAGCAGCGTTCTCGATAGCTGGGGTGGCACTGTACTTCCAGCGGCAGGCGTTGGTACATGTGCCCTGATTGGCATCACGCTTGTTGAGGTAGCCCGACAGCAGGCAGCGGCCAGAGTACGCCATGCACAGGGCGCCGTGGACGAACACTTCCAGTTCCATGTCAGGCACGTGCTGGCGGATTTCGTCGATTTCTTCGAGTGACAGCTCCCGCGACAGGATCACCCGGTTCAAGCCCAGTTGCTGCCAGAACTGCACGCTGGCCCAGTTGACCGTATTGGCCTGTACTGAGAGGTGCACAGGCATCTGCGGGAAGTGCTGGCGCACCAGCATGATCAGGCCGGGGTCGGACATGATCAGCGCATCGGGCGCCATGTCGATCACCGGCGCCAGGTCCTTGAGAAAAGTCTTGAGCTTGGCATTGTGCGGCGCGATGTTCACCACAACGTAAAAGCGCTTGCCCTGTGCATGGGCCTCCTGGATGCCCAGCGCCAGGTTGGCATGGTCGAATTCGTTGTTGCGCACCCGCAGGCTGTAGCGTGGCTGGCCGGCGTAAACCGCGTCGGCGCCGTAGGCGAATGCATAACGCATGGTCTTGAGGGTGCCGGCAGGGGCCAGCAGTTCAGGCTTGGCGGGGATGTTCATGTGCGCACCGGGGCAAAGGCGCGGATGCTAAGGCCAGCCTGCGTTGCGCGTATTGATTTGAATCAAGGTGGGCATGGCACTTTTACCAAAGTGGTGTGCACTAATGTCCAGCACTCACGAGGAACCGCCATGAACCAAACCGCTTTGCAGAACAAGGCCCTGGCAGTATTGCTGGCGCTGGTGACCATTGCCTTCGGCTGGATCCTGCTGCCGTACTATGGCGCCATCTTCTGGGCGGTGATCCTCGGCATACTGTTCGCGCCGCTGCAGCGAAACCTGCTGATGCGCTTTGGCAGGCGGCGTAACCTGGCGGCGGCGACCACCTTGCTGATTTGCCTGTTGGTGGCCATCTTGCCAGTGATCATCACCAGCGCCTTGTTGGTGCAGGAGGGCGCCACCCTTTATCAGCGCATCGAGAGCGGGCAACTGGATATCGCCGGCTATGTCGAGCGCGGCATGAACATGCTGCCGCCTTTCATGCAGCGCAGCCTGGACAGCATGGGCATGGGCAACCTGGAAGGGTTGCGCGACAAGATCACCAAATGGGCTACCCAGGGTAGCCAGATACTGGCCACCCAGGCCTTCAGTTTCGGCCAGGGCACCTTCGAGTTTCTGATCAGTTTCGGCATCATGCTTTACCTGCTGTTCTTCTTTCTGCGTGAGGGCGCGGACGTGGCGCGGCGGGTACGCCTGGCCGTGCCGCTGCCAGAGCACCAGAAGCGCCGCCTGCAGTTGAAGTTCAACCGTGTGGTGCGCGCTACGGTGAAGGGCAATGTGCTGGTGGCGATCACCCAAGGCGCCTTGGGTGGTTTCATCTTCTGGGTGCTGGATATTCCCAGCGCGCTGGTCTGGGCGGTGATGATGGCGTTTCTGTCACTGCTGCCGGCAGTGGGCGCGGGGATCATCTGGGCGCCGGTGGCGGCGTATTTCCTGTTGACCGGGGCGATCTTGCAAGGGGTGATCCTGACCGCGTTTGGCGTGCTGGTGATTGGTCTGGTGGACAACCTGCTGCGGCCGATCCTGGTGGGCAAGGATACGCGGATGCCCGACTACCTGATCCTGGTGTCCACCTTGGGTGGGTTGGCCGTATTCGGGCTCAACGGGTTTGTGATCGGGCCGCTGATCGCGGCGCTGTTCATGTCGAGCTGGGGCATTTTCGCCGCGACCAAACCGCAGGTGCAGTTGCCTCAATAGGGGACTGTTGCGCAGCCCAGGCAGCGCTTCAACGGAAACTGTATGAAACCCCGGCATATACGCCAAACCCTTCCCCTGGCGTCGACCGGGCAATGTCCTGCCCTGCATCGTCGTACCCCGGCGTTACCGTCGCCGCATAGCGTTTATTGGTCAGGTTGCGCAGGTCCAGCCAGGTCTGCCAGTCCTGTTTCGGCGAGTCCCAGCCCAGGCGCGCACCGAGCAGGGCGTAGGCATCGGCGTGGTAACTGTTGGCGTAATCGACTTGCACCTTGGACGCCATCTGCGTGTTGATTCCGGCATGGAAGCCGCTTGGCCAGTCGTAGCGCAGTTCGGCCTGGTAGTAATGCACGGGAATGCCAGGTAGGCGGTTATCGCCGAAGGTGTCATCGTCCCGGTAGTGGAAATCACTGAACGTGTAGGCCTGGCGCAAGCTGAGCTTGCCAGTGCCAGGGTGCTCCCAGAGGGTGCTGTCCAGGCCGGCTTCGACGCCCTGGTGCAAGGTGGCGCTGGCATTGACCTCCTTGGCCGGGAGCCCTGCCTCGATTTCAACGGCCAACAGTTCATGGCGCACTTGCGAGTAGTACCAGGCCAGGTCCCAGCGGCCCAGCGCCGAATCGCCGCGCGCGCCCAGTTCCAGCGTGGTGGCTGTCTGGTTTTGCAGTTCGATCGGCTGCGTGGCGACCGTGGAGCTCCAGATCAGTGACCATGGGTGGGGTGGCTCGACGGACCGGCTCAGGTTGCCATACACCTGCAGTTGCGGGTTGATGTCGTAGCGCAGGCCCAGGCGCGGTGCGTAGTCCCAGTCATGCTGGCTGACCTTTCCACCGCTCTGCGGATAGGTGACTGCGCTTTCACGGCGGGTATAGATCATCGCCAGGCCAGTGGTCAGCCACAGGTCCGGGATCAGCTCCAGATCGTTGCCGACATGCAGGACGGTATCCGACCCCTGATAGCTGAAGTCGCGGCTGCGTGCGCCGAAGTTGTCGCCAGTGGTGCGGGCAAACTGCGAGGCGCCGCTGTTGGGCAGGTGCTTGGTGGTTCGCCAGCCCACGGTGGTGTTGCTCTGATGGCCCAGCAAGGTGTCGCGGCGCACGTAGTTAAGGGTGCCGCTGACATCCGTGTAGGCGACCTTCAGGCGCATCGGGCCTTCGCGCAGGTCCATGGGGAAGTCGTGGTACACCAGCCCGGCTTCCACCCGGGCATCGTCCTCAAGGTAGAAGGTGGTTTTGTTGGCCACCCAGGTGCTGCCCGGTTGCGGCCGGCTGTCGTCGCGCGCCAGGTAGGCGGCGTTGGCGGCACGAGGGTCGTGTTTGATCTGGTCCTTGGTCAGGCGCCCGGCCAGCTCGTTCTCGGTTTCCCGGTAGCGCAGGTAGAAGCGCGTTTCCAGGTTGGGGTTGAAGCGATAACCAGCGTTGGCAGCGATGCCTTTGGCGCTGCCGCTGCTGTGCGTCTGGTAGCCGTCATATTCCGAGTCGGTGAGGGCTACGTAGTAGTCGAGGTTGCCCAAAACCTGACCAGAGCTGACGTGCCTGTGCTGATAACCGCGGCTGCCGGCCTCGTACCGCACCTGCAACGGCGCGGCATCGTAGCCGGTATGCGTCACATAGTTGATTGCCCCACCCAGCGCCAGCGCGCCCTGATCGAAGCCGTTGGCCCCTCGCCGCACTTCGGCGCGGCTCAGCCACAGCGGCTCGAACAGCTCGTAAGGTGTACCGCCCGGGCCAGTCAGCGGCAGGCCGTCGAACATCGTGTACACCCCTGAACCATGGGCTCCTGGCGCACGGTTGATGCCTGATCCGCGGATGGAAAGCTTGATGCCATCGTTACCTGCAGACTGGGCGAACACCCCCGGCTGGTAGGCCAGCACGTCCTGGTTGCTGGCCACCCGTCCTTGCCCCACGCGCTGCATGTCAACCAGATTGCTGGCGCCGGGCACTGCCTGCAGGCGCTCGCGGGCGTCTTCCAGTTCGCTTTGTGCTTCGTCACTGATCAGCACCTCGCCCAGTTCGACCGCAGGCGCGGCAGACACGTGCTGGGCGACAGTGAAAAGGGCAACAAAGCCAATGCAGGGTGAGGGGGGCAACACGGGGCGCATCGTACAACTCCAGGTGAAAAGGGCAGGCAACGGCGTTGTGACGAGCGAAACGCCGTGCAGAGCACGGAGAGTTTCAGTTAATTGAAAGCAGCCATTTTAGGACGGCTGTGTAGGACGGCGATCTACAACCCGTATGAATGGCACACGTGTTTTGGGATTCGTAAGGTGGAGTCCTACCGCGTCAGCCCGATAGCTGACGTGAACTGGCGATGATTTTTTGGAGTTCGGTGATGAAAGCCAACACGCAACAGATCGAAGATAGCCAAGCGGATACGCCTATTCGCCTGACCCCGAGAGAGCAGCAGGTATTGCTGTGGTGCGCCTATGGCAAGAGTTCGTGGGAAATCGGTCAGATCCTGCAGTGCCAGGAATCGACGGTTAATTTCCATGTGGGCAACATCCTGCGCAAATTCGATGTATCAACGCGCGTCGCCGCCGTGATCAAGGCCATTCGCTACGGCATGCTCGCAGAGCAGTGAGGCACTCATGAATGAAGTCGCATTGATTGATGGTGCCTTGTCCAGCGTTGTGGAGTGGCTCGAACGCGACGGGCGGGTGCTTTTCGGTGCAGTGTTGGGCGCTTTACTGGTGAGCGCGGCACGTGATCGGCTGGTCATCATTTCGCGCAAGCGGCTTACGTTGGGCAAGCAAGCCTTGCTGGCTCTTCTCACCGTTGGCGTGGGCTACCTGTTCGAGCCGCTGTTGCAAGCTTTGGCTCCCATGCTTTCCCGGGGCATGGCTGCTTTCGTTGCTGCGGTCGTGGTGGTCCCGATCAGCCTCAAGGTCATGGTGTGGCTGGATGCGGTGGACCTTCGAGAAATCGTGCAGCGTTGGCGCCGTCGCAGTTAGCCCTCGGAGGTATCCTGCACACGGTAGGCAAGTGCATCCAGTTTCTTCTCCAGCTCCTGGATGCGCTGTTTGTCCTTGATGTATAGCAGCGTTGCCTCGCGATCGGCGTATGAAAGGCTGCGCAAGCGTTCGAGGATGTCAACTTCCCAGTCTTCACCGGTGTGCGAGGTACCCTTGCGCTCACCCATCAGCAGCCAGTCCAGCGAGCAAGCATGCTGACGAGCCATTTCTACGCACAATGAGTATGGGATGCTGTCACGTACCTTCCAGCTGCTCAGTGTCTGCGGGCTTACATCAAGCGCCCTGGCCAGCTGGGCGTCGCTTTCTGACTGGGTAAGTTGCTTGAGGCGGGCCAGCACCGAGGCGAAAAAACGGCTACTCATGACAGATATCCATGGCTGGTTTAATGACATTCCCTAGGCTTAAACTACTCGTTACGAATATTAACCCTGCAATATGAGGAACTTTATCGGCATGAACAGCAGTTTGATGAAAACCCCTTCTAATACCGTAGACAATACTGACACAAACGGACGATCAACCTTACAGCCTTTGCCATTGCTCGGCCTTTACAGGTATCTACCGTGAGTACTTACAAACTGGTCTGTCCCCACTGCCATAGCCGGATGCGCATACGCACCAGCGAAGGGCGCCACATTTTCCTCAGAGTGGCCTATTTGCAATGCACCACGGAGGCGTGTGGCTGGTCGGTGAGGGCCGAGTTCGAAATGACCCATGAACTGTCACCCAGTGGAATGCCTAATCCGGATGTGTACTTGCCATCGGCCAGCAGTGATTTACGCAGGACGGCACTGCGCCGCAGTGAAGATGTTGCGTCTGGCAGGCAAGCGGAACGGTAGCGTAGCCGGCACTGCTTGCAGCGCAGATAAAAAAACACCCCGCATGAGCGGGGTGTTTGGTATTGCCTGTTCGATCAGCCGATCAGTTGCAGGCCAGCCTGCTGGACCATTTCCAGCAATGGCTGCGGGTATACACCCAGTACGAAAGCGAGAATGGCGATCGCCAGCAGCATCACGCCGCCAGTACGCTGTTCCCACTTCAGCGGCGCATCGTGGCGGCGCAGGTTCGGCTCGACCAGGTACAGGGTGACCATCACGCGCAGGTAGTAGTAAACGCCGATGGCGCTACCGACCACCAGGGCACCGACCAGCCACCACAGGTGCGACTCGACGCCAGTGGCGATGATGTAGAACTTGCCGATGAAGCCAGCGGTCAGCGGGATACCGGCCAGCGACAGCATCATCACGGTCAGTACTGCAGTCAGGTATGGGCGGCGCCAGAACAGGCCGCGGTATTCGTACAGCGCATCGGCATCACGGCCGCCGTAAGGCGAGGACATCAGGGTGATGACACCGAACGCACCCAGGCTGGTGATCACGTAGGTGACCAGGTACACGCCCATCGCTTCCATGGCCAGGCCCTTGCTGGCGATCAGGGCGATTAGCAGGTAACCGAAGTGGGCGATGGACGAGTAACCGAGCAGACGCTTGAGGTTGCTCTGGGTCAGCGCCAGCAGGTTACCCACTAGGATCGATGCGACCGCTATCACCGCCAGAACAGTACTCAGCACGCCGCTGCTGGCAGCAGGGGAGAGCATGAACAGGCGTACGACCACGGCGAACACTGCGACCTTGCTCGCGGTGGCCAAAAACGCGGCGACCGGTGCCGGGGCGCCTTCGTACACGTCCGGGGTCCACAAGTGGAAGGGTACCAGCGACAGTTTGAAGGCCAGGCCGACCAGCATCATGCCCAGGCCCAGTTGGGCCACCAGGCTTGGCATGCTGGTGGCGGCCAGGCTTTTACCGATCTGGTCGAAGCTCAGGCTGCCGGCATCGGCATACAGCAGGGCCATGCCGAACAGCAGGAAGGCCGAGCCTGCGGCCGACAGCACCATGTACTTGATGCCGGCTTCCAGCGAACGTTTGTTGAAGAAGGCGTACGCCACCAGGCCGTAGACCGGTACCGACAGTAGCTCCAGGCCGATGAACAGGCCGGCCAAGTGGTTGGCGCTGACCAGCACCAGGCCACCGAGAGCCGACATCAACAGCAGCAGGTAAAGTTCTTCACGGTTGCCCGGGAAACCCTTGGAGCCTTCACCGAGATAGGCGTGAGCCAGTGTGACGCAGGCCAGCGTAGCCACCAGTACGATGGCCATGTACAGGCAGGCGAACTTGTCGATGGTGATTAGCGAGGTGACCGCCAGCGGCGCAACCTTCAGCGCCGGCAGAATCGACAACAGGGCCAGGTTCAGGCCCACGGTGGACAACAGGAAGGTCTGCGAGTGATTGCGCTTCCAGGCGATCGCCAGCATCACCACCACCGTGGTGATGGTGGTGATCAGCATCGGCGCCAATGCGATGAAGTGTTGAGTGGTGAATTCCATAGCGCTCTTACCGGGCCGAAGCGAGTTGA
>Ga0247820_10000374_pt1 | contig 23566 bp, 39 predicted proteins | sample 13C_Glucose_Day1_2_FD_192480 | JGI IMG/M metagenome (GOLD analysis project Ga0247820, IMG submission 192480) | Soil microbial communities from agricultural site in Penn Yan, New York, United States - 13C_Glucose_Day14 | ecosystem: Environmental > Terrestrial > Soil > Agricultural land | place...
CCGTCACGGAGGTCATCCATGAGCAGTGAAGTGGTCGGGTACGACCCGGACCAGGTGGCCCAGACCATCTACCACCTGCGCAAGATCGGGAACTCCTTCCCCGAGATCCAGAAGTCGCTGAGCTACGACGACATCGACCTGACCATGAGCCAGGTCGTCTCCCTCTTCCGTGGCTTCCAGAAGTCGCTGTCCGAGGCGTACGGCCCCGAGGAGCGTGCGCAGCTGCTCGGCCTGGAGCTGGAGCGCCTGGACGACATGCAGGGCTCGTGGTGGGCCGCCGCGCAGCACGACAAGGACGCCGCAGGTGTGGTGCTCAAGATCATGAGCATGCGCCACAAGCTGCTGGGCCTGGACATCCCCGACGGCACCGACCGCAACGTGCAGCAGACAGTCCTGGTCATCGGCAACAACACCCAGGAGTGGATCGAGGCGCTGGAACACGGGCAGGCCAACCCCGGCCGCCTCAGCCTGCCTGGCGCACCCCTGGATGATGGAGGCGTACCAGAGGAGGCAACCCCGTGACCGAAGCAGCGTACGCGGACATCAGCATCGACCAGGGTGCTGACTTCACCATGCAGGTCATCTGGACCGATCCGGCCAACGAGCCGTACGAGGTGATCCACCCCATCCGCCTTCAGGCGCGCGCGGCCACTGGGCAGGTGATGCTCGACCTGACGAGCTACGCCGACGGTGCGGAGATCCCCGAGGGCGTCCAGCCCACCATCACGTACAACTCGGACAGTGGGGTGATCCAGCTCCAGGTGCCCTACTCGCTCACCTCGACGATCCCGCACGGCGAGCTGTACTACGACCTGTTCACGACCTACCGTGCGCCGGTCTACGACCTGACGTCCGGGGTGGAGTCCAGCACCGAGCGCCGGGCCAAGATCCTCACCGGCAAGATCACCGTGGAAGGACGTGTGACCAAGGATGTCTAGCACCATCATCCGACTGCGTTCGGGCGACCAGGTGCAGGTGCGCACCGGAGCCGTCGCAGGCATCGGTCCCCAGGGTCCGTCCGGCCCCACCGGTAGCACCGGTCCCGAGGGTCCTGCTGGCCCCCAGGGTCCGCAGGGCGACACCGGTCACGTGGACGAGTCCGCGACGCACTGCACCAACACCGCACAGTCCGTGCCTGCGACCACCAACACGCTCGTGCAGTTCGGCACCGTCATCATCGACGAGCTGAGTGCCCAGGCGTCCACTACCAACTTCAAGCCGGGGGTGGGCAACTTCCTGGTGAGCGCGGGGGTCATCTTCGCCAAGGGCTCGGGCACGCTGTCTGGTGGCCGCGTCATCCGCATCCGTGTGGATGGTGCTGTGGTGTGGGAGACCGCTGCTGCCTCGTTCTCGCAGGCGTCTATCACCTCCTCGGGCCTGACGATCAGCGGCGGGGTGTCCATCACCAACCCGAACTCGATCATCGACATCCAGGTGTGGCACTCGGACTCGGTGTCCCTCTCGCTGAGCCCGGCACGCATCTGGCTCACGCGCGTGGGTCCTGGCCCCGAGGGTCCGGTCGGTCCTCAGGGTCCGATGGGTCCTGTGGGTGCCACGGGTGCCACCGGTGCGCAGGGTCCTGCTGGCACCGTGGGTAACAACACCACGACGTTCGCTCAGCTGGCGGCAGGGACTGGCTGATGCCCATCTCGACTCAGGCGTCCCAGCTGCGGCTCAAGCAGCGGATCGCGGACACAGGCTGGATCTCCCCCGAGCTCAAGGTGGAGCAGTCCAGCCTCACGGTGGAGGGGCAGTGGATCGACGCCACGCCCTACTTCACGCGTGTCGGCAGCGCACTCACGGTGACGGGGAACATCGTGGACTGCAACGCCGTGTTCCGCCGCATCTCTGGGACGCCTGGGGCGGGGAACATCTACCGCCTGTCCTTCCCCAACCGGGAGGACTCGCTCCAGACTCCGCAGCTCGTGGGACAGCTCGCCCTGCGCGTGGTGGACCCGGAGAGCGCGGGGGACTACCTCTGGGCGATCTACGACCTGGTGGGGACGCCGGACGGGCTGCTCCAGGTGCCAGGGCAGTACGACCTGGCGTGGCCCATCCCCAGCGCGCAGGACATCCTTCAGTTCACCGGCTCGTGGTTCATCGAGGAGTAACCCATGTCCATCCAGTTCTCGCCCATCCAGGGGTTCCGCTACCCCGACATGAACGAGTACCTCAAGGACGTCCCGCAGTTCGTGCAGAACCTGGCACTGGACGTCGAGAAGCGCGTGGTGCAGATCTTCGCCAGCGCGTCGGACCGAGGTACGAAGCTCCCCAACCCCGTGAGCGGCAACCTCACGTGGCTCCAGGACCAGAAGGCCATGGACGTGTTCGACGGCTCGGTCTACAAGCGCATCTACCCGTTCAGCCCGAACATCACCTCTGGCACCTCTGCGCCCTCGGGCACGGGTGCCATCGGTGACATCTACATCCAGTACTGACAGGAGCAGCCGATGGGCGCGATCTGGGTGCACAACGGCACCGAGTGGAAGCAGGGTGTGCCGAGCGTGGCTCGCGAGACGGGCTATGTTCCGGGCCGCGCTGCCTATCGGCGTCCCTCCACGAGCACCTGGTCGCTGATCTGGCAGCGGGACACCACACCCCCGCCTGCGCCGATCCTCGACGTCACGATGGTGCCCGAGACCAGGAACAAGTTCTCCATCAAGCTCACCACCCCGGCCACGTCGAAGAAGTTCGTGCGTGCCGTGGTCAAGGTGGGCATCAACAAGTGGTCGTCCGGCCCGGTGTCCAACGACGGCACCTACTATGCCGAGGTCAACGCAGGCGAGCCGTGGAGCGAGTTCCTCACGGCCTCGCTGGTGGACGACAACGCGATCAGCCCCGGGGAGACGCAGACCAAGCAGTTCCCCGCTGCCTACCAGGGCAACGTGAACCTGCCGCTGAACACGCCGGTGAACATCAGCGCGTGGGTGCAGGACACCAACCTCAACTGGTCCGAGGCAGCCACGGTGTCCGTGCGTACGCTCAAGGCCACGGACCCGCCCGCAGGCATGCAGCTGTTCTCCACGGCGATCTACCAGACCTCGTTCGACACCTGGTCGGTGGCCAAGAGCTACTACATCCTGCGCAACGAGACCACCAGGACGCAGGACATCGCCGCTGCCAAGAAGACGTGGGTGGGCCAGTACGGTCCCAACCTGTACGGCTGGCAGGGCGGCACCGAGCGCTACATGCAGTACATGTGCTACGCCGACCGCATCCGTTCGGTGATGAACCAGGCGCACAGCATCGCAGGGCTGCGCTGGGCATTCGTGCGTCGCGCCTACAGCGGCCCGAGCAACGAGGACCCGGCAACGGGCTCTGGCCCGCCGAACTCCGTCACGCTGCGCGTGTACGGGCTCACGCAGGCCAACGTGCCTTCGGTGGGCTCCACGGCCCACCTCGCAGGCGGGCTGAACAACTACGCCGATGTGCCGGTCACCATCGCGCTCGGAGAGACGGTGTACGTCAACCTGCCCGAGAAGATCTGGAGCCAGTTCCTCGACGGCAAGGGCACGGCCAAGGGCCTGGCGTTCTACTCCGCCACCGGCAAGACTCCGAGCAACGCCGACCCGTACAACCCCTCGTTCACGCTCGTGGGCTCGTGGGGCACCCTCAAGAAGGGTTCGCGAGGCGGCATCGTGCTGGTGGACTGGTACGGCTACACCAACCCTTGGCCCGAGGCTACGTACGGTCACCCGCAGTTCCGTCCCGTCGGCTGGACGGGAGCCGTTCCCTTCTAGGAGGTCGCAGTGCCAGTCAGCACCAAGACGTACGGACCACTGGCACTGACCAGGCCCCCGCGCGACAACGACGAGCTCCACAGCCTCGTGTACCGGCTGTGGGGCGTGTCCATCCCGCGCTACAGCGTGTGTGACGACCACGACGCGCCGTTCGACTGGTTCAGTGACGCGTTCTTCCGGCGCACCCCTTCGGCCATCTCGAAGGGGTCGCGTGGTCTGTCCGGCAAGAGCTACGCCATGTCCGCCCTCGGGCTCACCAGCGCCGTGGTGCTGGGCAGTGACGTGAACCTGCTGGGTGGCTCGTTCGAGCAGTCGGTCAACATCCACAAGCACATGCGCGCTGCGTGGGAGTGGTCGGGTGCGCCGCGCTACATGCTGCGCCGTGACGGCATGAACGAGGTCGAGCTCACCAACAACGCCAAGATCCGCCCGCTCACCGCCTCCCAGAAGACGGTGCGTGGCCCGCACCCTGCGTCCCTGCTGCTCGACGAGCTGGACGAGATGGACTACGAGATCTACGAGTCCGCCCTGGGCCAGCCGATGGACCAGGTGAACCACGTGGGTGTGCGCATCCACCCGGTGATCGCGGGCACCTCCACGCTCCAGTACGGCGACGGCACCTTCGTGAAGATCCTCAAGAACCTGGAGGAGCAGGGCATCGAGCCCTACGAGTGGTGCTACAAGGAGAGCGCGAATCCCTGGGACGGGTGGCTGAGCCAGGAGCAGATCGAGCACAAGAAGCGCACGGTCTCCGCAGAGCGCTGGCGCGTGGAGTACGAGCTGGGTGAGCCCGGTATCGGCAACCGTGCCATCGACTCCCACGCCGTGGAGCAGATGTTCGCCCAACCTGCGGACCAGACCAAGCGCATCTCCCACAAGAAGGACTACGAGGAGTGGTGCTTCGAGGAGCACCAGAGCGTCGAGGACTACGTGATCGCGGCCGACTGGGCGCGCAGCCAGGACTACACCGTCATCACGGTGTGGCGGGCCACCGACCTGCCCATGAAGCTCGTGTACTACGTGCGCATGAACCACCTGCCCTGGCCGGTCATGATCAAGAAGTTCAACGACCTCCAGAAGCGCTACCGGGCCGAGGGCATCCACGACGCCACGGGCCTGGGTGACGTGGTGGCCTCCCTCATCGAGGACACCAACACCTGGGACTTCAAGATGACCGGTGCCCAGCGCGACGACATGCTCAGCGAGTACGTGGCAGCCGTGGAGCGGGGCAAGCTCTCCAGCCCCCGCATCGAGAGCTTCTACAAGGCCAACCTGTACTGCTCGGTGGAGGACCTGTTCTCCCGTGCCAAGGAGTTCCACCTGCCTGACGAGGTGTGCTCGGCAGCGCTCGCGTGGCGTGTGGTGAGCGACCGCTTCCCGGGCACGCTGCCCATCGGGCTGCCCAAGACCGACCAGAACTGGATGGCCAAGGCGGTGGAGGAGAACAAGCAGAAACTCGCACCAGTGAGCACCTGGAACCCCGATGGTGCGGTGCGTGTGACGAGTGCGGCTCCTGAGTCCGCATGGGACATGCTCTGAGGTATCGTGTGAGTACACGACGGGAGAACAGCATGAGGGACGAGCGCCTGTACAAGGCCAAGCTCAAGGCGGTGTTCGAGGCAGCCTCTGCGGAGGAGCTCGCGAACATCGAGCTGGAGCGAGCACTGAGGGACGCCATCGACTACGGGGTGACCTTCACTGACCTGGGCCGCACCCTGGGCACTACCGAGGCTGGCATCCGTCAGAAGGCGAACAGGAGGGGCTGGCATGAAGCGGGTACGCGTCGCAGTCGATGAGGAGAAGCCGGAGATCGTGATCCTCATGATCGGTGAGGACGACGCCCTCACCAAGATCTACATGAGCGGTCAGGAGGCCATGGGCCTGGGTGAGTCTCTGCTCAACGAGGGAGTGACCGCCAAGCTCAAGGCAATGGGCCACAATCCGCGAGAATCGCGTCAGTAACAGACGAGATCCTCCCTACTAGGTGGAGCACAAGTGATGATGACTCGTGAGGAGCTCGCAGCCCTGCCTGTGGGCGAGGTGATCTACGGGGACGAGACCGTGTGGCGCAAGCTGCACGAGACCAACCCCAGGTTCGGCTACTACCAGTGCTGGCGGGGTGAAGCACGCAAGGGCGTGTGGACCGACGGCGCAGTGTGGGCGCTGAGCAAGGGCAACATCACCCGCATCGGGAACGTCCGTGGCTGAGAACTACTTCGACACCCAGGCGCTGCTCGGCGTGGTCATCCGTGACCCCACCATCCTGGGCGCGGACATCACGGGGACATCCGTGACCGTGAACGCGAACTACGACTGGCCCGAGAGCGGCAAGCCCTTCGTGCCGGGGTACTCCCTGAGCATGAACCCCGACACTGGCCTGAGCGTGTACCAGGCGAGCAGCCCCTCCTCGGGTGGCCTGGTGCTGGAGATGCTCACTGCGGACAACGAGTACACCCCGTGGTACTTCGACCGCATGGAGCTGTACACGGGCTCGTTCTCCTCGGTGTACATCACCAAGTCCCGCTTCCTGGACGGGCAGGTGGAGTACCGCGAGCTCACGGACTTCAGCACCACCAGTGCCTACCCGGACACCCAGCAGTACATCCAGAAGGGTGTGCAGGCCGTGGGTGAGCTGATCATCACCGACCGGCAGACCTACGACCCGTACACCGACACCTACCCTGACGCGCCTGCCTCCCTCGGTGTGAGTTCTAGGGCCTCGTTCAACTACAACCCACAGAACATCACCAAGTCCTCGCAGATGGTGATGCGCACCTCCAACCAGGGAGACACGCAGTACGCGGCCAAGGACACGATCCTGGAGATCGACAAGGCGGGGCGCACCATCACCCCCAAGATCGGCCCAGGCTCCACGGTGAGCGCGATCAAGATCGTCTCGGGCACGCAGAGCGGGGCGACCAACAGGGCGAGCATCCAGCTCCAGGGCGGGAGCACACGCGGGCTCATCACCATCACTGGAGGCACGCAGCACACAGGGCCTCTGGACGTCACGGGCACGTTCAGCGTGTCCACCAGCGCTACGTTCCAGGATGTCGACGTGCTGGGGACCATCGAGGTGCCCACGCCCACACAGCCCACGCACGCCACCACCAAGGACTGGGTGGAGACCTACGTGGCTGCCAACGGGGGCACACCCAGCGACACGGGATGGCTGGACTGCACGCTCGCCAGTGGATGGGTAGCCAGCACGGCAGCAGGCCAGGCCCCCACGGTGCAGGCGCGCAAGATCGGCAACCAGGTGCGCTTCCGGGGCAGGGCCTCAGGCACGCTCACTGTGGGGGCGACCACGACCATCCTCACCATCCCCACAGAGTGCCGTCCGCCCATCGACTCGAACATGAACGCCGTGGCCACCACAGGAGGCTTCACGGGCTGGTCCAACGCCACCAGCGCAGGCGTGCTGTCCGTGCACTTCAAGAGCCCGTTCGCCACGGGCGCAGCGGTGATCGAGTTCACCGGCATGTCCTACCTCACCAACTAGGGAGCACACCCATGCAGATCGAGGCCAACGCCGTCATCGAGGCGTACCAGGAGCGGGTCAAGCACCTCACCCACGAGCTCATGCTCGCCCAGGCGTACATCGCGGCCCAGAGCACCGTCATCAAGGAGCTGGAGCCCAAGACGGGCTACGCCCACGAGGACAAGGCTGAGGCGAACGTCGAGGATGCCACCGACGACATCCTGTACGAGCAGGTCCCCGAGAAGACGATCCGCATGCGCGCAGCCCGTGCCCTGGAAGCATCCACGCGCTGGCCCAGCGGCTTCTCCACGATCATCGAGGCCATCCTCGTGGGTCAGTACGACCGGCTCAGTGATGAGGAGTTCCGAGGTGTGTACGAGACCTGGGAGAAGCACGAGCGCGCGAACTGGACCACGGTGCGCATCGAGGACGCTCCGTGAGGACCTACGTGCTGCTGCCCGCCCAGGCACAGCTCATGACCGACCTGGAGCGAGAGCAGCTGTTCGACTGGCTGCGCAAGGAGTTCAAGGTCGATCCCATGGACGTCTCGGGGATCAGGCTCGTGCCCACACAGCGCAAGGTCGTCATCACCACGCTGGTGCGGGGCGCAGATGGCGGGATCGCTGAGAGCCCGTACATGAAGGGTGAGCCCTGGACTGAGACCGAGACCCACCCCATGCGGGACAAGCCCCCGCTCATCGACCACTACACCATCGAGGAGCTGTCGTGAACTTCTACTGGGTCGTGGACTACACGGCCAACAGCATCCAGGGGCCGTTCCTCACGGTGGAGCAGGCCAGCATGGTGCAGGGCTACCAGCACCAGGCGTTCCCCACCAACGACGTGCGCGTGGTGCGCCAGGAGATGATCTGGCTGAGCGACGAGCAGGTCCCTGAGCCCGTGTACCCCACAGAGCCCGAAGACGTCACCCAGCCTGAGGAGCAGCCATGACGTTCACCTACTACGTGGTCGTGAACCACAGCCTGAAGATCGTCTACGAGCCCTGCTACGAGTACTTGGGCGCGGAGCAGTTCAAGGTTGACCTGCTCACTGCCAGGCCCAGTGACGACGTGGACATCATCAGTGTCACGGGCACGGTTGTGCCGTAGACTGGTCACGTTCATCTCTTTGCCGAGTGAACCGAGAGCCCCTGCTACAACCTTCCCCCGGAGAGGCAGGGGCTCTCTTGTGCCCACATTGTTGCGTAGACACGCGGATTCGCCCGAGAGAAGTCGCACCATTACTGCTCTGTATGTGCTAGGGTCGTGTACACGTTCGAGGGGAAGGGAACAGACATGACCGACATGCCAGAGCAGTACGACGTGGTGGCCAAAAAGCTGGACGAGCACGAGTCCCAGGCCGCCAGGAAGATCCTCACCGCGCTCACCGAGCCGGGGCAGGAGTACCAGGGCGCATCCATCGACATGGTGAACTTCATGGGGGCCGAGCACGGGGAGCTGCTTGTCGAGGGGCGCGTGGGCGGGGACGACTTCGAGATCGCCCTGCGCATCACCAGCATGTACCTCACGCCGTCCATGCCTGACAGCTTCGACGAGGCGGAGGAGGACCGATGAAGAACCTCGACCACGAGCGGGAGCTGCTGCGCGCGCTGAACCGTATCGCCACCGCTCTGGAGCAGGGCAACAAGATGGCTCAGCAGGCGCGTGACGAGCTCCTGAGCATCGCCAGGACTGAGGAGGAGTGATGTGGATCTACGTCGGTGGCGCGGCCATCACTCTGGTCGTGGCCATCATCCTCGCTGGGCTCAACGTCGAAGACCAGAACTGGGACTACACGCTCCTGGCCATCGCGGTCATCGCCGCAACGCTCTTCTGGCCACTGGCCTGGCTGCTGTTGGCCGTCGTCTGCGCCATCTACCTGGTCCGGGAGCACACCCGTGGATGAGGCCAAGCTCCTAGCCTTCCTGGAGGCCCGCAAGGACATGGGCAACCCCGTGGTCTACGCGGTCTACCAGGGGCTCATCGACCGCATCCGGCGAGGGGAGTTCAGGTGAAGCCAGACGAGATCACGCTCATGCGCGAGGCGGCCAAGGAGTGCTACAGCACCAAGGACGACGGCATCGCGCAGTACCTGATGCAGGAGGTCCTGTACTTCCAGGACCGCGCCAGGTGGCGCTGGGAGACCGAACGACTGAACAAGGCCGTCCGCACGGCCAAGACCGTACTGGAGGGAGTGAGCACATGAGCGAGGAGCCTGAGGTGATGCGGGCGAACTTCGAGCCCCCGCGCGCAGGGCGACCTCCGCTGGTCTCTGCCCGCCCTCTCATGCGCAAGGCCACGGAGTACGCCCAGAGCCACCCTAAGCGCTGGCTGGCCTTCCGCACCTACTCCGCGGCCGAGTGCCGCTCCCTGCGCCGTCAGCTGCACGCCGAGGGCTACGACGCGTCCATCGCCACTGAGGACGGCCAGACCGTCCTGTACGTGAGGAGCTGAGCATGGCAGACATCCGCGAGTGGACTGGCCCTGACGAGGAGCTGACGGTCGAGTACTCCGACACGTTCTTCGACAAGTCCATGGACGGCCCGGTCAACGTCTGGCAGCAGATGTTCGACTACGCGTCCGAGAACGGCTTCAAGGTGGACGTCGAGTCCATCCGCTTCGAGAAGGTCTACTCGCCCATGCTCGGGCAGGAGAACGAGCTCGTGGGCTTCAAGATGATCGGGAGGATGCACTGATGCTGGACATCCTGTTCTGGGTCGCCGCCATCGCCTTCATCGTGGAGGGGGTGTACATGTCGCGCCGGGTCACCAAGCTGGAGCAGCAGGTGCAGTGCCTCAGCGGTGAGTGCGACTGCGAGGACGAGGAGTGGACGGAGGACAAGCTGTGACCAGCTTCGCCACCTGGGTGGACATCGCCACCGTCGTGCTCGTCGTAGCAGGGATGCTCATCCTGCTGTGGGACAACGTGAAGATCCGTCGCGTGAACAAGTACCAGCGCGAGATCATCCGCGACCTGCGGTCCAAGCTCGCCAAGTACTACCTGGAGGACCGCCTGCACAGGTACGAGGAGGAGCACGATGGCTCTGCACGGTGACGTCTCGGTCAACCGGCAGCCCATCCTCTTCTGGTCCGCGCGCAGGCTCACCCCTGAGCTCACCGAGCGCAACGAGTACGAGGTCGAGGTCTTCGACTACGCGACCAACGAGACCACACGTTTCAAGCTGAAGCACAAGTACGAGGACGGCGCTGCGGTGCTGGCCTCGGCGGTGCTCAGGCAGTACAACTACAGGAAGGCTGGAGTGGCATGACCGAGAAGAACGCGTTCCTCAAGTTCGTCCACAAGAACATCGAGGACTTCACGCCTCAGCAGATGGAGCTCGCCACGCGCATCCTCAAGGGCGACAAGGTGGAGCTGACGGACAAGAAGCCCGTCCTGATGTCCCTGCACAGCGGGCTCGTCCCCAACTCCACCACGATCACCACCAACGCGAACAAGACGATCACGTTCAGCGGTCTCGACTTCAAGTTCACGGAGGCGTCCTGATGGCCAGCAAGCAGTGCCACATGATCGTGCAGAAGGCCAACGGCCGCTACGGCGTGGTGGAGGTGAACCTCAACGCCGAGCGGTACGACGCCGACAAGGTGGAGGGGGACTACGACTCCGTGCAGCAGGCCATCCTCACTCACCAGTTCGGTGAGTACGGGTTCAAGATCCACAGCTCCATCGCTGGCCATCGTTAGAATGTTCGATATCGAGAAGCCCCACCAGGTGCCGCCCGCCCTGATGGGGCTTCTCACGTACCGAGGAGGACACATGACGCAGGACATCCCCGACTACGGCACCCCTGAGCCCATCGCGGAGTACACCCCCGACATCGAGAAGCAGATGCTGCGCTCCATGGTCGACCAGCTCACCCAGCAGGTCTCAGACCTCTCGCGCTACCTCATCGCCACCGTGGACGCTTCTGGGGGCAACATCGAGCTGGCCACCTCAGCCATCGAGTCCCTGGACTCCAAGGACAGCATCGACGTCTCCATCGACCCCACGCACAGGTGGATCAAGCTCAAGGTGATCCGTCACGAGGGCTGACTGGCCGAGGTCTGGATGATGGAGCACAGAGAGGAGCACCATGCCTAACCCGAACTTCGGCTTCATGGGTAACGACCTGAGCCGGTACGACGAGGTGGCGATCCCCGACCTGGAGGTCCAGCCCAAGTCCTCTCCGCTCCAGGAGATGGGCGTCACGGGCCTCAAGCGCGCAGCGGGCATCGTCGACGAGGAGTTCCTCCCTGCCCTCCGCGGCCGCAAGGCCGTCAAGATCTTCCAGGAGATGTCCCTCAACGACCCCATCGTCGGGTCGCTGCTGTTCTCCATCACCCAGCTGCTGCGCAACGTCGACTGGCGGGTGGAGGGCACGGACAACACTCCGGAGGCCACGGAAGCCAAGGACTTCCTGGAGCAGTGCATGGACGACATGTCGCACACGTGGGACGACATGATCGCGGACATCCTCACCTGCCTGGTCTACGGCTGGTCCTGGCACGAGATCGTCTACAAGAAGCGCATCGGCCCGTGGGAGCGCGACCCGAAGAAGAAGTCGAAGTACACCGACGGGCGCATCGGCTGGCGCAAGATCGCCATCCGCTCCCAGGAGACGATGCTGCGCTGGATCTTCGACGAGGACGGCGGCATCAAGGGCCTGGTCCAGCTGAGCCCGCCGCAGTACCAGTCCGTGGTCATCCCCATCGAGCGCTCGCTGCTGTTCCGCACCGACACCTCCAAGGGCAACCCCGAGGGCGTGTCGATCCTGCGTCGGTCCTACCGGCCCTGGTTCTTCAAGAAGCGCCTGGAGGAGTTCGAGGCCATCGGTGTCGAGCGTGACCTCGCCGGTATGCCGGTGGCGCGCATCCCTGCCGCATACATGGACGCCCCTGCGGGCTCCAAGGAGCGCAAGGTCTTCGAGGCGTTCAAGAAGATGGTCTCCAACGTGCGTCGGGACGAGCACGAGGGCCTGGTGCTGCCCACGCAGTACGACCGCAACACCAAGCAGCCGCTGTTCGACTTCGAGCTGCTGAGCGCCGGTGGGTCGCGCACCTTCGACACCAACGCCCTCATCCAGCGCTACGAGCAGCGCATCCTCATGACCGTGCTGGCCGACTTCATCCTGGTGGGTCACGAGGGTCAGGGCTCCTACGCCCTGCACGTGGACAAGACCGGCATCTTCCGCTCGGCCCTGAACTCGTTCGCCAACATGATCGCGGACGTGTTCAACCGGCACGCCATCCCCCGCCTGTTCGAGCTGAACGGGTGGAAGCTCGACGAGCTGCCCAAGATCGTCCCCAACAACGTCGACCCGCCGAACCTGACGGAGCTGACGCAGTTCATGACCGGCATGGCGGGCATGGGCATGGAGTGGTTCCCCGACGCCGAGCTGGAGGCGTTCCTGCGCGATATCGCGCATCTGCCTGCGCTGCCGGACGAGCTCATGGAGATCCGCCGCCAGATGTCCCAGCAGAGCGCTGTCATGGGCTACGCGGACCAGCAGATGCAGTTCCTGGGCATGCAGCAGAAGGCCGAGATGGTGGGCCGGGGCTACACGCCGGAGCAGGCGATGCTGGCCTCCGAGCAGCCCAACGACGAGATGGCCGAGCAGCAGATGGGCCAGCAGCTGCGTCAGCAGGAGGGCGAGGCCCAGATGCAGGCGCAGTACGACACCTCGCTCCAGCAGGCCGAGATCGAGTCCGGACAGGCCGAGCAGAACGAGCAGCACGCCCAGGCCCAGCACACGCGCGAGATGGAGCTCATGCAAGCGCAGGAGGCCATCGCTCAGGCGGGGCTGGAGCGCGAGGCCGCCAAGCTCGACATGGCGGACTTCTACAAGGAGCGCGAGACCGAGCGTGGCGAGAAGGCTGCCACGTCCGGCGACAAGCGCGCTGCCATCGCGGGGGAGCGGGAGGGCAAGGCCAAGGACGCCGACGTCAAGCGTCAGCTGGCCCTGCGCGACCGGGAGGACAAGTCCAAGGACGCGGACGAGAAGCGTCAGATCCGCATCCAGCGGGCCAAGCAGACCGCCAAGCCCGACAAGAAGCCGCTGCCCACGAAGGGGAAGAAGTGATGGTCGACAAGGTAGAGCAGTACGGCGAGCGCTCCCTCGCCATCAAGATCAACGAGGTGATCGACGTCCTCAACGGCCTGGAGGTCGGCGGGAGCGTGGCCTGGGGTGACATCACTGGTGTCCCCGCTGCGCTCACCACGGCTCAAGCTGCGGGCACGCCGTCCATCCGTGCCATCGGCACCACGGCCACCACGGCGGCTGCGGGCAACCACACGCACACCGGGCTCATGACGGGCTCTGCCGCGGCGCAGGCTGCCAGCACCGCCACCGACGTGCCTGGCCTCCTGGCTGACTTCAACGCCCTCCTGACCAAGCTCCGCAACCGCGGCGTCATCTCCTGAGGTGACCAAGTGATCAGTGCGTTCGGTGTCGACCATGGCGAGGAGATCGCCAAGTCCCTGGTCGACGGGAAGTTCGTTCGTGCCGTGGACGTCGGCGCGAAGGGGCTTCGTGCTGCCCGCAAGAACGCCCAGGGCGGGTACGTCTCCGACGCTGGCAACCCGCTGGAACAGCTTCTGCGTGCCACGGGGGCTGCCCCTGCGCGCAGCAAGAGCGACGTGCCGTCCTTCGACAAGAGCGGCCTGTTCGGCGGGCGCTACCTCTCGCGTGGCCCGGACGACGAGACCATCTCCGTCCTGACCAACAAGGAGGGCGTCACCCAGATGCTCTCCCAGCTCGCTGGGCGCGACCTCTCGGGCGCACCTGCCGAGGCCATCGAGTTCGTGGGCACCAAGTCGGGCAAGTACAAGAACGCACACCCGCTGCGCTACGGCAGCGCCAAGGGCGGACGCACCTACGTGGTCTCGGACAAGAAGGACGAGAAGACCATCGCGCACGAGCTCCTGCACTCTGAGGGGCGCTCGTCGTGGCGTATCGCCCAGGTCCAGAACGACCCCAAGAAGCTGGCTCGCGAGGAGGCCCGTGCGGACACGCTCTCGGGCACGCACTCGGAGATCCACCGCTCGCCCTTCTTCCGCTCGCACACCCAGCTCAACCGGGCCAATGGGGAGAAGGCGAGCAAGCTGCGCGCCAAGGCGACCCGAGACCAGGGCAAGGCGGATCGCGCGGAGAGCATCTTCGGCCAGACGTACTACGGCACGCGCGCGAACATGCGTGGTCAGGCCGCCGACACCGGGGACGCGTTCAAGCGCACCCAGGACAAGATCGACGCAGACGGGCGCTACGGCACCAAGGAAGGCTTCGCGCGGTACAAGCGGCGCAAGGCCACCCAGCGCGCCACTCTGGGCGCTGGTGCGGGCGCTGGCACGGTCGTGGTGGCGGCGTACAAGACCAAGGACGGCCGCGAGGTCAAGGGATACCGGAGGAAGAGCGATGGCTGACCTGCCCAGCGTCCTGTCCTACGGCCAGGTGGGAGGACGCTTCCTGCTCGCCGTGGGTGACTCGACCGACCCCGGGCGCGAGCCTGACGCCCAGGCCGCCGAGGGCAAGATCCGCTTCACCCCGGCCCCTGGTCACGTCATCGTGGCCGGGGCGTCTCCCGTGCCGGTGTTCATCACCCCCAAGACCATCGAGTGCACCCTGGACACCGAGGGCTACCTCGTGGACCCCCAGAACTCGCGGGACGTGTGGCTGATCGCCGGGGACGACCCGGACATGAACCCCACGGGCTGGACGTACAAGGTGACGTTCGAGCTCAAGGGTGTCGTCATCCCGAGCTTCGACCTGCTGGTGCAGGGAGGCGTGCGCAAGGACCTCGCGCTCGTCGCCCCGATCCCCTCGAACCCGGGCACCACCGTCGTGGTGACCGAGCAGTCGCGCATCGCGGCTGAGGCTGCTGCGGCATCCGCTCAGGCAGCCCTGGCGCAGATCATGGCCTACGCACCGGTCCTGTTCCTGCCCACGGGCTCGCCCATCCCGCCCGACGCGCCCGACCCGGTGCTCGTCGCGTTCTACGGCTCCTAGGAGGAAGTCATGGCTCTCAACGCCACCGCATCGAAGAACTCCCTGGCGACCTCCTTCGGGACGGCCGCCACCCACGCAGCGCTGTACACCACGTCCGCAGGTGCCTCCCAGGGCACCGAGGTCACCGGTGGCTCGCCCGCCTACGCGCGCAAGGCCATCACGTGGGGTGCGCCCACCAACGGCGTCATCACCGCCTCGGTCACGTTCGACGTGCCTGCGTCCACGACCATCGTGGCGGCTGGTGTGCACACGGCTGTCTCGGGCGCGGGCAACTACCTGGAGGGTGGCACGGTCACGTCCCAGGCGTTCAGCTCCCAGGGGACGTACACGCTGAACCTCACCTTCACCATCGCCTGACGAGGAGGCCCTCGTGGCGATCACCTACGAGGCGGCGAACACCACACCGTTCTCCGTCGCCTCGACCACGTTCTCGTTCACCCCAGACGCGGGTGTTCAGGCCGATGACGTCTTCGTCGTGGCGGTGGCTCACCGTCAGGACTCCAACGTCAACGTGCCCGCGAACACCCTGGAGACCCCCGTCAACAAGGCGGAGATCACCACGGGTGACCGACACGTGACGGTGTTCGTCTGGAGGGCCACCTCGACCTCTACCGCTGCGGTCACGTTCACGCTCACCGCGTCCACGGTGGGCAACGTGGCCTGGGCGCGCTTCCGGGGTGTGGACGTGTCGGACCCGGTGGATGTGACCTCGCCGGGCAACTACACCTACCCCACGCCCAACCCTGCGCCCTCGATCACCACCACGGTGGCCAACGCCTTCGTCGTGGGTGGCATCGCCTGTGGGTCGTCCAGCGCGACGCCGGGCGTGCCGGGAGGCTGGACCTCGCGGGTCACCACCACGGTGTCCACGGGGCTCATCGCCACCAAGGGCGTCCAGGCGAGCGCAGGAGCGACCGGCAGCGCGGCGTTCACCACCAGTCCCACCACGATCAACACGGTCTCCTGGCAGCTCGCCCTGCGCCCTGCTGGTGCGGTCACCGCTCCCGCACTCACGCACACGCTGACCGACCTGTCCACGCCGACGTCGATCTCCGCCAAGATCAAGGGCACCAACGCCACCTCGGCCCGCCTCAAGGTGGGGACGAACCTCGCGGTCACCACGGGCGTGGTCTACGGCTCCTCGGTGACTCTGGACGCTAACGGCTACGCCGACCTCGTGTGCACGGGGCTGAACCCCTGGACCCAGTACTACTACGCCGTGGAGCTCACCGGCAGCACGGTGGAGACCACGGCGCAGGTGGGCAAGGCCAAGACCCTGCCCAACCCGGGCACGCCCACGAGCTTCACCATCGGGTTCGGCTCCTGCAACGAGTTCTACGACGAGACCATGAGCATCTCGCTCACGGCGTTCACGAACCTCAACGCGCGCGACCCCGACCTGTTCGTGCACCTGGGGGACATCTCCTACGAGGACAACGCCTCCTCGTCCCAGGCGTCTCAGCGCGCGGGCCTGGAGTACAACCTCAACTTCAACGCCTCGATGCGCTCGTCCTTCGCCGGGCGGCAGTCGGTGTGCCTGGCCTCCGACCACGACTCGGGCGGCAACAACGCCTTCCCGGGCGCGTGGTCCCCTGCCATCCGTGCGGCGCGCAAGCAGGTGCTGCCGGTGCCGGACTGCCCCGACCCCAACGGCCTGTACGGCTCGACGGTGTTCGGCCGGGTGCGGATGATCTACCTGGACACCCGCAACTTCATGGCCGCCGACTTCAGCACGCGCCTGGGCTCGGCTCAGCTCGCCTGGCTGAAGGCGGAGCTGAATCAGCCGGAGCCGCTGAAGATCATCTGGACCGAGCAGGTCTGGAACGACTACTCGGTGCCCGAGGGCGACGACAAGTGGTGCAACTTCCCCGAGCGCACGACCATCGGGAACATGATCGCTGCCGCCCCGGGCACGGTCATCATGGCCCACGGCGACTCGCACATGCTCGCCGCCGACAACGGGACGAACAACAACTGGGGTGGCTTCCCCACGGTGTGCGCGGCGGCGTTCTACAACTACGCCTCGATCAAGGGCGACGCCACGTGGACGCAGGGCACCTACCCCACGACTGACGGCGCGCAGGTCAGCCAGTACGGCATGTTCGTCATCGCCGACACCGGCGACGACATCACCGTCCAGTTCAACGGGTACGACTCCTCGAACACCTCGCGCGTGGCCCTGACGGTCACCGCAGAGGGCACACCGTCCACCCCCATGTCGGCGTACAACTTCGAGGGCTCGGGGCTGTCCTTCGCGGACCAGAGCGGTGGCGGACGCACCGTCACCCTCAGCTCCTCGTCCCAGCGCTCGGCCACGGCCAAGAACGGCACGGGTGCGGGGGCGCTGGCGACTGCGCTGGCCGGTGGCTCCTCGGGTGTGGCCGTCGCTCCGTACAACGCCACCACGTCGCGCTCCATGACCTTCTGGGCGCGTGAGTCGGGTGCTGGTGTGTGGCTGGCCCGCTGGCAGGTCACGGCGTCGGACGCGGGCGCGTTCGGGGTCTACTACACCGGAGGCACGGTCCGAGGGCGCTTCCGCAAGGGCGGGACGAACTACAACGTCGACAGCGGCGTGGCTGCACCCGTGGGCACCTACACGCACTACGGCGTCACGTACAACGCCACCACGGGCGTGGGACGGCTGTACATCAACGGGGCGCTCGCGGGCAGTGTCACCGTGCCTGGTGGCGGCTCGCTGGACGCTGCCGACGGCATCGACCTCGCGGCGGACGGCGCGGCTGTGGGTGGGCTGCCGACCAACTGGCTGATCGACGACCTGCGGATCTACAACCACGAGATCCCGGACTTCCAGGTCGCCGTGGACATGAACACCCCGGTGCCCTCCACGGCTGGGGAGTCCTACACCGGCTCGCTGGCCATCTCGGCGGGCGGCACGCTGGCGCGTACCCAGGCGGGCATGAGCACAGCAGGTACGCTCGGAGTGACCGCAGGCGGCACCCTGGGACGTGCCCCCTCGGGGATGAGCGTGGCCGGGACACTGGCCACCACCGCCAGCGGCACCCTGGGCCGGACGGGCTCGCCGGGGATCAGAGGAGATCTCTCGATGAGCTCGTCCGGTTCCCTCGCCTTCACCGCTACCCCGCGCACGGGTGGCTCGCTGGCGATCACCGCCGCAGGCACGCTCTCCACGGGCTCCACGTCCTTCCAGGGCACGCTGTCCATGACGGCCGGGGGCACCCTCGCGCTGTCGGGCCGCATCGCCATGGTCGGGTCGCTGGGCATGAACGCCACCGGGATGCTGTCCTTCGGGGCGACCCCGGCCTTCACGCAGACACTGAACATCACCGCAACCGGGACACTGGGCCGCGCTGGGCGACCCGCCGTGTCCGGGCTGCTCGCCATGGGGGGAACGGGCACGCTGAGCATGACACCGGTCGTGGCAGGGGACTCGCGCGCGCAGGGATGGGTCGGTGGCCAGATCCAGGACCTCAACCTCGCGCTGCGCTTCAACGGGGTGGACTACCCCATCACGCTCGTGGCCAAGGTCGACGGGGAGGAGTACCCGCTGAACCACGGGATCACTCCGCCGCCCGAGGGCCTGGCTGCGCGCTGGACCTTCGATGACGGGGTGGAGGACCAGATCGCCGGGCGTGCCCTGACGCTGACGTCCACCACGCTCGTGGCCGCGCGGGGAGGCCAGGCGCTGGCTGCACCGACCGCCACCGGCACGGCGGACTCCGAGGACGGCTTCCTGGACCTGATGGGCTTCTCCATCGCGTACTGGCTGTACACCCCGGACAACGCCTCCACCACGGCCATCACGCGCGTGGCCTTCACCGCAGCCGGGGTCACCGTCGCAGAGCTGTACTCGGGCTGGCGTCTGCTCGCCGGGTCGTACTACACGCTCTCGCGGCTGCTGGTGGTCACGGACACCGGCTCGCTGAACAGCCTCCACCAGTCGAGCGTCGGCACCGCCATCCCGTCCCAGCAGTGGCGGCACGTGGCCGGGGTCTACGACGGCGCGGAGATGAAGCTGTACGTCAACGGCGTGCTGGTCGACTCCGATCCCAAGACAGGTGTGGTGACCGACCCGGACGCCTTCACTATCCGCGTGCAGAACACCGCCCTGGTGGACGACGTGGAGATCTGGTCCCGGCCGCTCGACGCTGCCGAGATCGCCGCCATGTACGAGGAAGGGCTCTAGCATGCAGTTCCCCAACGAAATCCCCGCCAAGGTCAGCGTCTCGGATGCGAAGCCCAAAGAGCAGTTCAAGAAGATGTCTCCGGACGGTGCTGATCTCAACTCGCACGCCTGCCCTCCAGGCACCAAACTGAAGAAGAAGGGCAAGTCGGGCAAGAAGACCGAAGGGATGTAGTCATGGACCGCAACGTCGTCTGGACCATCGCGGGCATCGCGATCATCGTCGCCATCGTCCTCTGGATCGCCTCCGTGCTCTGACCCCCGTAGACAGCGCCGAGACCATGGTGGTGACTCAAGGAGGACCCCATGGCCATCTACTCCGGCGCGGTCTACAAGCCGCTCAGCCGTAACCACGGTGGCGTGCGCCCTCGTACCACGTGCGCCATCCTGCACGTGGACGCTGGTGGTGCGAACTCGCTGTACGGCTGGTTCAACAACCCGGCGTCCTCGGCGTCCTCGCACTTCTACGTGAAGTACGACGGGACCGTCGAGCAGTACCTCGACACCAACCTCATCGCATGGACGCAGCGCGCGGGCAACCTCTACGGCATCGGCATCGAGACCCAGGGCCTCGGCTCGGGCACGTGGACCGACGCCCAGATGGCGTCCATCGCCGCACTGCTCAAGTGGATCAACAAGGTCCACGGCGTGCTGCTCACCGACATGGGGAACTCCAAGAAGAGCTCCCGTGGCGTGGGCTACCACCGCATGGGCTGCGACCCGTGGCGGCTGTCCGGCGCTGACGTGTGGGGACCGCGCGGCAAGGTCTGCCCTGGCGACGGTCGTGTGGCGCAGTTCGACGCTGTGGTGCGAGCAGCCGGTGGCGCGACCATCCCGGTCACGAACCCGGTCAACCCGGGCAACACCGTCCCCGAGCTCAACGCGGGCTTCTCCAAGGCGCACATCACCTGGGTGCAGCAGGAGCTCAAGAAGCTCGGCTTCTACAAGGACGTCGTGGACGGCGTGCGTGGGCCGAACACCCAGGCCGCCATCAAGGCGTTCCAGAAGTCGCGCGGGCTCGTCCAGGACGGTCTGCCCGGACCGCTCACCACGAACGCGCTCAAGGGCATCAAGCCTGCCCAGCCGAGCAACGCGCTGGCGCTGGACGGGAACTTCGGCCCGGCCTCGGTCAAGCGTCTCCAGGCGAGCCTGGGCACGACCCAGGACGGGGTGATCTCCGGCCAGGGGACGGCGGACGCCAAGTACCACCCGGCGTTCAAGTCGATCAAGTACGGCCCGGGTGGGTCGGACGTCGTGCGTGCCCTCCAGCGCAAGCTCGGGGTCACTGCCGACGGCTACCTCGGCCCGAACACCATCAAGGCCCTCCAGCGGTACCTGGGCATCAAGCAGGACGGCTACTTCGGCCCCACCACCGCCAAGACGCTTCAGGCTCGCCTGAACGCTGGCACCTTCTGAGGAGAGGGACATGCTGTACAACGCACTGATCAGCGGCATCCGTACCGGTGTCGCGCTGCTCGTGGGCCTGGCGATCACCTGGCTCGTGAGCGTGGGAGTGACCCTCCCCGCAGACGCAGAGGTCCAGCTCAACGCGATCCTCTTCGTCGTCGTCTCGGCGGGCTACAACGCCCTCGTGAACTGGCTGGCCGTGAAGGTCCACCCGGCGTTCGGGTACCTGCTCGGTGTGCCGAAGACGCCGGAGTACAACGCGGTGGCTGTCCAGGAGAAGGACGGACAGATCGTCGCCTCTGCGAACTCGCCCATCGAGACCGGTGAGATCGTCGTCGTCCAGCCTGCTGAGCCTCACGATCCGGCGAAGGTCGACAACTTCGAGCCCCACCCCTACGAGACCGAGGAGTGACAGATGCCTCTGCTCGACTCTGAGCGGAACGCCGTCGCGGACCTCCAGGCGTCGCGTCTCCAGTACGTGTCGCTGCACACGGGCAACCCCGGTACCACCGGTACCGCTGAGGCCACGGGTGGCAGCCCTGCGTACGCGCGCAAGGCGCTGGTGTTCACGGCTGCGTCCGGTGGCACGGCCACGGCCGCGGAGGTCACCTTCGACGTGCCCGCTGGCACCTACACGCACTTCGGTGTGTGGACGGCAGCCACAGGCGGCACGTTCCGTGGTGGCAACCCGCTGTCCGCGTCCACGACGATCAGCCCCCAGGGTCAGATCAAGGTCACGGTCTCCATCCCCGTCACCGCTGCGTAGGCCGCCATGCCGTACAACAACGGCAGCGGCAGCACTGCGGGGACGGCCATCACCACCGCGAACTCCGGTGGTGCCTCCGGCGACGCCTTCTACTCGGTGTCGACGGTGGCACCACTGTGGGCTTCCACCCAGACCGGCCCCTACGCGGGGATCGGTCGGCCGATGCAGTTCAACGCGTCGTCGAGCGCTCAGTACGTCCAGGTCATCTCCAGCCTGAGCGGCAGCCAGGACACGATCTTCCTGTCCTTCTACTTCTACGCCTCCTCGATCACCGCGACCACGACGGTCGCCACGCTCCTCACCAGCACCACCGGAAGCCCGATGGTGCGCATCGCCATCGACACCGCCCGGCACATCCGCATCTTCGGGTGGAGCGGGGCGTCCCTGTACACCGGGGTGGCAGGCGCAGAGATCCCGCTGAACCAGTGGGTCTTCGTCTCCCTGATGACCGAGACCCTGGCCTCCTCGCGCCTGCGCCTGAAGGTGCAGACCATGGACGGCACCGTGGTGGAGGAGGTCATCCTCTCGGGCGTGGCCACCGGTGCCACCGGCTCGCAGACCACCAACGCCATCCGGATCGGCTCGGACACCGTGTCGGGGGCGTACTCGCAGTACTTCCTGTACGAGCCGCGCATGGAGGAGCACGGGACGTACTCCCTGGACCTCATGCTCACCATGCCGCCCAGGGTGACCGGCGAGCTGCGCCTCTTCGACCGCGCGGCGGCGTTCAACGAGGACGAGCCCTACACCACCCTGGCCGCCTTCATGCCAGGCACCTGGACCCCGGCCAGCCAGATGCTGAGCCCCAGCAACACCTCGGTCACCGGAGTGTTCGCCGCGAGCACGCTGTTCACTCCGGAGATGACGGACATGTCCGGGGTCATGGTCATCCTGCTCACCGGGGACCTGATCTTCCTGGACGAGCTCGGCGTGGGGAACATGCACGTGGAGCGCTGGAACGAGGCGGGCACCGTGCAGCGCTCCATCGGCCAGGAGTACACGACCTACGACGGCGACCCGGACCCCTCCACGAGCGCGGTCATGTACGTCATGCCCTTCCACCAGTCCGAGGGCGGCCAGATGGTCAAGCTCATCGGCTCGGGCTTCACGGGCTCGGGGGACGGCGAGGGCACCAAGATCTCGGTGCTGTTCATCTACAACGTGAACCCGGGCACCGCGCCGCTGATGGTCTTCCGCTCCTACGCGGACAACACCACCGGCCCCGTGCAGCCGCTCCAGCGCAGCGGTGACGAGGAGTTCCCCGAGGTCTGGGAGCGCGAGCTGTACTCCACCGCCACCGTCCTCGTCACCGAGGTCCAGGCAGGCACCACGCCCCCAGGGGACTTCTGGGACGTCCTGCGTCCGTACATGGCGTCAGGCACCGAGGCCACGCACACCTACGTCTACAACTCCTACTCCCTGGCCGCCGCCGTCAACATGAAGTCCTGGCAGGACGGAACCAGCGAGGTCTGGTACTCCACTCGCCAGCGCAACTCCTGGGCCATGTGGGAGATCATGATCCCGATCCAGGGCGTGCTGAAGGGCGTGCTGCCCTACACCGTGAACCTGGTCGGGCGCTCCCAGATCGGCGGGGTGCAGGCCCTGCCGTTCACCGTGGGTCTCCAGGGGGCCGTGAAGCAAGAGTTCTCCGCCACAGGCTCCACCCCGCTCACCGTGGGCCTCGCCGGACGCACAGAGCCGCAGCACACCGTCACCGGCTCCGTCACACTCGACGTGGGCCTGGTGGGCACGGCCAAGTCAGTCTCCAACCTGGCGCTCAGCGTGGGGCTCGTGGGCACCGTGAAGATCACCGCGCGTCTGCCCATCGTGCTCGGGCTCAGTGGTCGCAACACCCCGACCCAGGTGCAGGCAATCCTGCCCATCGTGCTCGGGCTGAAGACCCGCCTGGCTCCCCCACCAGTCGCTGACCCTCTCGAAGCCATCTCTCTGTCTCCTCTTGACTTCGACGTGACCCTCGCGCCGATCCAGGACTACGAGGTGGTCTGATGGCC
>Ga0247820_10000376_pt1 | contig 23534 bp, 21 predicted proteins | sample 13C_Glucose_Day1_2_FD_192480 | JGI IMG/M metagenome (GOLD analysis project Ga0247820, IMG submission 192480) | Soil microbial communities from agricultural site in Penn Yan, New York, United States - 13C_Glucose_Day14 | ecosystem: Environmental > Terrestrial > Soil > Agricultural land | place...
CGGGCGGACCTCATCCTCCCGAGCTCTCCCGCACGAGCAGCCGGTGCCCCGCCGTCTCGTCGACCGCCGGACCGCCGGCCCCGTCCGCGGCGATCCGGTCCAGCAGCAGCTCCACCGCCCGCCGGGCGATGCCCCGCTTGTCGGGGGCGACGGTGGTGAGGGTGGGGATGCTGAACCGGGTGGCCTCGATGTCGTCGAAGCCGACCACGTCCAGGTCCCCGGGAACCGACCGGCCGGCCTCGTGCAGGGCCCGCACAGCGCCCAGCGCGAGGTGGTCGTTGAGGCAGAGCAGCGCGTCCGGCGGCTCCGGCAGCCGCAGCAGGGCGCGGGCGGCGGCGGCGCCGTCGGCCCACCGGAACGCGGGTACCGGAAGGATCAGTTCGTCGCGCAGGGCGACCCCGGCCGCGGCCAGAGCCTCCTGGTGGCCCAGGGTGCGCAGCCTGCTGGTGTCCCGCGCCCCGCTCAGGTCGCCGCCGATCACCGCGATGCGCCGGCGCCCGCGCGACAGCAGGTGCTCGGTCGCCTCCCGCGCCGCCGCCACGTTGTCGATGGCCACATGGTCGGCGCTGCCGGGCGGGTTGCACTCGCCGAGCAGCACCAGCGGCAGCCGGGTGTCGCGGTCGGCCAGGTCGGGGGGCCGCAGATCGAGCGGCGACAGGATGACGCCGTCGGTGAACTGGGCGTCGAAACCCCGCACCGCGGCCAGTTCCTTCTCGCGCCGCCCGCCGGTCTCGACCAGGAGCGTGGTGCAGCCCCGGCGTTCGCTCTCCGCCATGACGTTGCGGGCCAGCTCGGCGAAGTAGGCGACGTCCAGGTCCGGCACGGCCAGCGCGATCATGCCCGTGCGGCCCCTGCGCAGCTGCCGTCCGGCGATGTTGACCCGGTAGCCCAGCGCGTCGATGGCCTCCCGCACCGCGGTCCGGGTCTGTTCCGAGACGTGCTCGTAGTCGTTGAGGACGTTCGACACCGTCTTCGGTGAGACGCCGGCGTACTCCGCCACGTCCTTGATCCTGGGCCTGCCCATGCTTCCCTTCTCGTCCCTGCCGCTGCCTCCGGGATCGTAACGGCAGCCGCGCCGGACCCGGCCGGGGCGGCGTGAATCATGCCGTCGAAAACTTTTCGCCGCCACCATTTACATCGATGTAATCGTATGGTCGCATGACCCCGTACGCAGCGCACCAGCAGTGATGAGGAGCAGCATGAGCACGCCCCTGCCCCTGGACGTCCCGCGTCCGGAGTACCCCCGGCCCCAGTTCGTCCGCGAGGCGTGGCTGAACCTGAACGGTCGCTGGCAGTTCGAGACGGACCGCGGGGACAGCGGACTGGAGCGCGGACTGCGCGACCGCGACCTCGCGGACGAGATCCTCGTGCCCTTCTGCCCCGAGTCCGAGCTGTCGGGGATCGGCGACACGGACTTCCTGGAGGCCGTCTGGTACCGGCGCACGGTGACCGTCCCCGCCGAGTGGTCCGGCCACGACGTGCTGCTGCACTTCGGCGCGGTGGACCACGACGCCACCGTCTGGGTCAACGGCACCGAGGTGGCCCGCCACCGCGGCGGCTTCACCCCCTTCACCGCGGAACTGCGCGGGGCGGCCGAGCCCGGCGAGGAGGCCGTGATCGTGGTCCGCGCCCGCGACACCCGGCACGGCCCGCAGGCCCGCGGGAAGCAGGCGACCTGGTACGCCAACACGCACTGCCACTACACCCGGACCACCGGCATCTGGCAGACGGTGTGGCTCGAGCCGGTGCCGGCCGCCGTCCGCCTCAAGCGCCCGCGGATCACCCCCGACCTGGGCTCGCACTCCTTCCACGTCGACCTCCCGGTCACCGGCAACCTGCCCGGACACCGGGTGCGGGCGGTCCTCGACGACGAACACGGCGAGGTCGTGTCCGCCTCCGCCCGGGCCGACCTCGACCTGTGCCCCCGGCTGGTGCTCACCGTGCCCGAGGACCGGGTGCGCACCTGGTCGCCGGCCGACCCGCACCTGTACGGACTGCGGCTGCAGATCCTCGACGTGACGGGCGGCGTGGTCGACGAGGCGACGTCCTACGCGGGGCTGCGGTCGGTCGCCATCCACGGCAAGCGGGTCCTGCTCAACGGCGAGCCGGTGTTCCAGCGGCTGGTCCTCGACCAGGGGTACTACCCGGACGGCCTGATGACCGCCCCCACCGACGCCGACCTGGCCCGCGACATCGAACTGGGTCTGCGGGCCGGCTTCAACGGCGCCCGGCTGCACCAGAAGGTGTTCGAGGAGCGCTACCTGTACCACGCCGACCGGCTCGGCTACCTGGTGTGGGGCGAGTTCGGCGACTGGGGCTGCGAGACCGGCGTCCGCGACGACAACCAGCGCCCCGACGCCAGTTACGTCGCCCAGTGGCTGGAAGCCCTGGAACGCGACCACTCGCACCCCTCGGTCATCGGCTGGTGCCCGCTGAACGAGACGTACCAGAACCTGCACGACCGGATCACCCCGCTCGACGACGTGACCCGGGCGATGTTCCTGGCCACCAAGCAGGCCGACCCGAGCCGCCCGGTGATCGACGCCTCCGGCTACGCCCACCGTGTGCCCGAGACCGACGTCTACGACTCGCACTCCTACGAGCAGGACCCGGAGGTCTTCGCCCGGACCATGGCCGGACTCGCCGAGGACCGCCCGTACGTCAACACCGCCCCCGACGGCCGTGACTGGTCCGTCCCCTACCGCGGACAGCCCTACTTCTGCAGTGAGTTCGGCGGGATCTGGTGGGACGCCGCCGTGGCCGCGACCGCGGCGGGCGACGAGCGGGGAACGTCCTGGGGGTACGGCGAACGGCCGCGCACCGCCGAGGAGTTCCTGACCCGCTTCACCGGCCTGATCGACGTCCTGCTCGACGACCCTGACATGTTCGGCTACTGCTACACGCAGCTCACCGACGTCTTCCAGGAGCGCAACGGCGTCTACGGCTTCGACCGCGCCGAGAAGTTCGACACCGCCGTACTGCGCGGCGCCCAGCAGCGCAGGGCCGCCTGCGAGTCCGGCGGCTGACGGCACCGGGCCCGGGCCGGCGGACGACCGGAACCGGGTCACCGAGCCCACGGCAGTCGCCCGCGGCGTCCGCCGGTGATGTACATCGATGCACAGAAAGGGAGTGCCATGGTCGACCTGCCTGGCCCACGGGCCGCCTCCGCCAGGCCGGGAGGTGACCGAGCCGCCCCGTCCCGACGAGGTCTGCTACGGGCCTCGCTGGCCTCCGCCGCCGTACTCCTCGGCGGCGGGGCCCTCGCCGGCTGCGGTTCCGCCGCGGCCTCCCCGGACCCGCGCACCGTCCGCATGTGGGACCTGTTCAGCGGCGCCGACGGCGCCCTGCTCGACGAACTGATCGAGAGCGCGCGGCCGGACATGCCGGGCACCCGCGTCGAGCGGACCGTGCTGGAATGGGGCACGCCCTACTACACCAAGCTCGCCATGGCCTCGGCCGGCGGGCGCGGCCCGGACGTCGCCGTCTCCCACATGTCCCGCCTCGCGGGATACGCGCCGCTGGGACTGCTCGACCCCTGGGACACCGGGCTGCTCGCCGAGTTCGGCGTCGACGAGAAGGACTTCGCCGAGGCGGTCTGGGGCCGCACCCAGTACCGGGGCCGGACGTTCGCCGTACCGCTGGACACCCACCCGTTCATCGTCTTCTTCCACCCGGACCCCGCCCGCGAGGCCGGGCTGCTGACCGGTGACGGAAGCCTCGACCAGGACGCCTTCTCCACTCCCGAGCGGTTCCTCGAGGCCGGCCGGGAACTGGCCAGGGCCTCCGGCAAGCAGGGCATCGCCTTCGGCTACGTCAACGACACGGCGCAGGGCTGGCGGTTGTTCTACGGGCTCTACCGGCAGACCGGCAACGACTTCGACCTGCCCGCCGGCGGAACCGTCACGGCGAACGTCGACGCGATGACCGAGGTCATCGCCTTCATGCAGAAACTGGTCGACGGACGCGCCAACCCCCGCCGCCTCGACTACCCGGCGGCCCTCGCCCACTTCACCAACGGGCAGAGCGCGATGATCCTCTCCGGCGAGTGGGAGCTCGGCACCTTCCGGGCCGCCGATCCGAAGGTCGGGGCAGCGCCCTTCCCCACGGTGTTCGGCACTCCGGCGGTCTACGCCGACTCCCACTCCTTCGTCCTGCCGCGGCGCCCCGACCCCGACGAGGCGCACCGCAGGCGCACCCACCAGGCGGTGGCCGCGATCCTCAAGGCCGGTCACATCTGGGCGAAGGCCGGCCACATCCCGGCGTACCAGCCGGTGACCCGCACCCGTGACTACGCCCGCCTGGAGCCGCAGGCGCGGTACGCGGCGGCGGCCGGCCACGTGGTGCTCGACCCGGCCGTCTGGTTCGCCGGAGCCGGATCCGACTTCCAGAACTCCATGTCGCAGGTGCTCCAGCAGTCGATGCTCGACGGCCTGGCGCCCGACCGGGCGGCCCGCGCCATGGTCGAGCGGATCAACACCGCCCTGTCCCAGCCCAGTCCGGCCTGAGCCGCCGCGAAGGAGGCAGCAGATGTCCACTCCACTCGCTTCCCCCGGCGGGCCGCCGTCCGGCCGGACCGCCACGGGGCCCGGCGCCGCGCTGCGCCGTGCCCTCCCCCCGGGGCTGCTCTTCGCCCTGCCGTTCCTCGTCCTGTTCGCCCTCTTCATGGTGTGGCCCCTGGTGCACGGCGTCTGGATGAGCCTCACCGACACCTCGCTGGCCGCCCGCGACGCGTCCTTCATCGGGCTGGACAACTACACGGAGGCCCTGGGCGACGCCGAGATGTGGCGCGCCATGTGGCACACCGTGTGGTTCACCGTCGTCTCCACCGTGCCGCTGGTGGCTGTCGCCCTCGCCATGGCCCTGCTGGTGTACACCGGGCTGCCCGGACAGTGGGTGTGGCGGCTCGCGTTCTTCGCACCGTACCTGCTGCCGGTCGGTGTGATCGGTCTGCTGTGGCTCTGGCTCTACCAGCCGGACCTCGGCCTCTACAACCACCTCCTGCAGGCGGTCGGACTGGACGGCTACGCCTGGCTGAGCGACGAGTCCGTCGCCCTGTACGCCATCGTGATCGCCACCGTGTGGTGGACCGTCGGCTTCAACTTCCTGCTGTTCCTGGCCGCGCTGCAAGCCGTGCCCGACCATCTCTACGAGGCGGCCGCGCTGGACGGAGCGGGCGCCTGGCGGCGGCTGTGGCATGTGACGCTCCCGCAGCTGCGGCGCATCATCGGCGTGGTCACGGTGCTGCAGATCCTCGCCTCGCTGAAGGTCTTCGACCAGGTGTACCTGCTCACCAAGGGCGGGCCGAACGGCTCCACCCGGCCCGTCGTCGAGTACCTCTACGACATGGGCTTCACCGGCTACCGGCTCGGCTACGCCTCCGCCATCAGCTACGTCTTCTTCGCCCTCGTCGTCCTCGCCTCCGCCGTGCAGTTCGTCGCCCTTCGCCGCAGGGAGAAGTGACATGACCTCCACCGATGTCCGGACACGGCCCGCGCGCCGCACGGTCTCCCCGCTCCCCGCCGCGCGCCGGGCCCACCGCGACAGGCCGGGTGAGCGGCGCGGCCCCAACCTCACCCTCGGCGCGAGCCGGCTCTCCCGCACCCTGGCGCTCGCGGCACTCGCGGTGATGGCGCTGATCTGGCTGCTGCCGATGGCCTGGGCGGTGCTCACGGCGTTCAAGTCCGAGCAGGACGCCAGCGATCCGCTGCACTGGATCTGGCCGCGGGGCGGCTTCACCCTGCACGGCTTCCGCACCGTGATCGAGCGCGGCGACCTGCCGCTGTGGATGCTGAACAGCCTCTTCATCGCCGCGGCCGTCACCGTCGTCACCGTGACCGTGTCGGCGATGGCCGGCTACGCCTTCTCCCGTACCCTCTTCCGCGGCCGCCGATGGCTGTTCACCGTCGTCGTGGCGTCGATCCTGGTGCCGCCGCAGCTGCTGATCGTCCCCTGGTTCCAGCAGATGCTCACCCTGAACCTGGTGGACACCTACGCGGCGGTGATCCTGCCGCAGACGGTCGCGCCGGTGATGGTCTTCATCCTGAAGAAGCACTTCGACACCATCCCGCGGGAGCTGGAGGAGGCCGCCCGCATCGACGGCGCCGGCCACGCGCGGGTCTTCTGGTCGGTGATGATGCCGCTGTCCCGCCCCATGCTCGCCGCGGTGTCGATCTTCGTGTTCATCGGAGCCTGGAACAACTTCATGTGGCCGTTCGTGTCGACGTCCGACCCGGCACTGATGACCCTGCCGGTCGGCATCACCGCCGTGAAGGACGCCTACGGCGTCAACTACGCCCAGACGATGGCGTCCTCGGTGCTGGCCGCGCTGCCTCTCGTGCTGGTGTTCGTCTTCTTCCAGCGGCACATCGTGAAGTCGGTGGCCACCACCGGCCTGGGCGGTCAGTGACCCTGGTGGCGTGCCGCGGGGGACCGCGGCCGGGCGAGGCGTTAGCGTCGGACCATGGCCGGTGATCGCCGCGGATGGCGGGTGTGTCTGCTCGGCGGTGCGGTGTTCGGGGTGTGCATGACCGGCACCACGCTGCCGACCCCGCTCTACCCCCTGTACCAGCAGAAGTTCGGCTTCTCCGAGCTGACGGTCACCGTGGTGTACGCCGTGTACGCCTTCGCCGTCATCGGCGTGCTGCTGCTGGCGGGCAACGCCTCGGACGCCGTGGGCAGGCGGCCCGTACTGCAGTGGGGACTGGGCTGCGCGGCCGCGAGCGCCGGCTGCTTCCTGCTGGCCACCGGCCTGGGCTGGCTGTACGCCGGGCGGCTGCTGTCGGGGCTCTCCGCCGGACTCTTCACCGGGGCCGCCACGGCGTACGTCATGGAAGCGGCGCCGCGGGCCGGTGACTCGCGGGCCACGTTCGTCGCCACCGCCGTCAACATGGGCGGCCTCGGCTGCGGTCCGCTGCTCGCCGGGGTGCTCGCCCAGTACGCGCCCTGGCCGCTGTACCTGCCGTTCGGCGTGCACCTCGCCCTGGTGGCCTGCTCGTCCGCTGTCCTGTTGTGGCTCCCGGAGACCGTGCGGGAGCGCCGCCCGCTGAGCACCGTACGACCGCAGCGGCCCGGGGTGCCCGCCCCGGTGCGGCCGGTGTTCGGGCCCGCGGCCACCGCGTCGTTCGTCGGATTCGCGCTGTTCGGCGTGTTCACCTCCGTCAGCCCCGCGTTCCTCGCGGAGTCCCTCCAGGTGACCGACCACGCCGTGAGCGGGCTGGTCGTGGCGCTGGCGTTCTTCGCGTCGATCGGAGGGCAGCTGACCGCCGGCCGGGTCCCGGTGCGCCGCTCGCTGCCGCTGGGCTGCGCCGGTCTCCTCGCCGGACTGGCCCTGCTCGCGGGCGCGTTGTACGGGAATCTGCTGGCGCTGGTGGTGCTGAGCGCCCTCACCGGAGGGTTCGGCCAGGGGCTCGCGTTCCGGGGGGCGCTCACCGCGGTGGGCGAGGCGTCCCCGGAGGACCGGCGCGCGGCGGTGATCTCGACGCTGTTCGTGGTGGCGTACCTGGGCATCTCGGTGCCGGTCATCGGGGTGGGCCTGCTGACCGGCCCGATGGGCCTGGAGGGCGCGGGGCTGGTGTTCATCGCCTGCATGGGAGCCCTCGTCGTGGCCGCGGCGGCCTACCTCCTGCGCCGGCCGGTGCCGGCGGCCACCTGACCGCCGGACCGGCCGGAGAACGGCCCCGCTACGACCGCACGAAGGCGAGGATGTCGGCGTTGAGGACGTCCGGGTGGGTCGACAGCATGCCGTGCGGATATCCCTCGTACGACTTCAGGGTCGCGTTCTTGAGCAGCTCGGCGGTCAACGGCGCGGAGTCCTCGTAGGGCACCACCTGGTCGTCGGTGCCGTGCGCCACGAGGACCGGAACGTCGATCTTCCTGAGGTCCTCGGTGAAGTCGGTCTCCGAGAACGCCTTGATGCACTCGTAGTGGGCGTTGGCAGCGCCCATCATCCCCTGCCGCCACCAGTTGTCGATCAGCCCCTGGGAGACCTCCGCGCCGGGCCGGTTGAACCCGTAGAACGGGCCGGACGGCACATCGATGAAGAACTGCGCGCGGTTGGCGGCCAGGGCCGCGCGGAACCCGTCGAAGACCTCGATCGGCAGACCGCCGGGATTGGACTCGGACTTGACCATGACCGGCGGGACCGCGCCGACCAGCACCGCCTTGGCGACCCGGCCCGGCTCGGCCCGGGCGACGTAGCGCGCGACCTCGCCGCCGCCGGTCGAGTGCCCGACGTGCACGGCGTCCCGCAGATCGAGGGCGCCGGCCAGCGCCGCCACGTCGGCGGCGTAGGTGTCCATGTCGTGGCCGGACGGGGTCTGGCTGGAACGTCCGTGACCGCGCCGGTCGTGCGCGATCACGCGATGGCCGTGGGACAGGAAGAACAGCATCTGGTTGTCCCAGTCGTCCGCGCTGAGCGGCCAGCCGTGGTGGAAGACGATCGGCTGACCGTCGCGCGGACCCCAGTCCTTGTAGAAGATCGTCGTACCGTCGGGGGTGGTGATCGTGCCCATGGATGATCCCTCCGCGTGAACCTGACCGACGGCAATCACCCTACGCGCGAGCCCTGTGCGCCTCATCTCCGGAATGCCCGCTGAAGTACGTTCGGGTGCGTTCTATGGTGGTTCGATGTTGCTTGTTCCCAGATGGGTCCTGCTGTCGTCGGGGTGCGCGCCCGTGCTGCTGATCAGCGGCTGGATGATCGCCGCTTCGCTGGAGGGCCCCGCCTACGACCCCGCCACCCAGACGATCAGCGTGCTGGCCGCCTACGGCGCCGCGGGATCCTGGGTGATGACCGGGGCGCTCCTCGCCCTGGGCGCGTGTCATCTGCTCACCGCCTGGGGGCTGCGCGCGGCGGCGACGGCGGGACGCGTCGCGCTGGCCGGGGGCGGCCTGGCGGCGCTGGTGGTGGCGCTGCTCCCGGTGCCGAGCAGCGGAGGATCGCTGCGCCATGGCTCGGTCGCCGCCGTCGGCTTCGCGCTCCTGGCCCTGTGGCCGGTCCTGGCCGCCGCCGGCGGCACCGCTCCCTGGGCCCTGCGGCCCGCGCCGTCGGCCATGGCGACCGCCCTGATGGTCGCGGGCGCGGCATGGTTCCTCGTGGAGGTGCACCGCGACGGCCCGGCCGGCGTCGCGGAGCGCGTGGTGACGGCCCTCCAGTCCGTGTGGCCCTTCGTGGTGGTCACCTCGTGCCTCCGTCACTTCGGCGACGGCGCCCGGTGGCCCGCGCCCCGGCAGGACTGACCGGCGCCGATGGGCCGAGGGCGGGCCGGCGGCCCCTCCCGCTGACCGAACCCGCCTCGACCGCTTCGTCGGGGCCGCCGGTTTCACGGCCCGGGTGCGCCGGGCGCCCCCAGGGGGAACTCCTCGCTGCCCAGTACGCGCAGCAGCTCCAGACGTTCGCGGGCCCCGGCGTCCGCCGGGGTGAGTACCAGCAGTTGCTGCCGCTGGTCGGGGGTCACCAGGGTCTCGCAGTCCATCCGCAGGCGGCCCACCCGTGGGTGCAGGAAGGTCTTGCGGTCGGCGCGCCGGACAGCCACTTCGTGCTCCGCCCACAGCGCGCGGAAGTCGGAGCTCGCTGCCCGCAACCGGTCCACTAGTCCGGTGACCGTGGGGTCGCCCGACCTGCGCCCGGCTGCCGCGCGCAGGTCGGCCACGAGCCGGCGAGCGTGGTGGTCCCGCTCCTCGGGCACATGGACGGCGCGGGTGCCCGGGTCGGTGAACCAGCGGTACACGACGTAGCGCCGGTCGCCGGTGAAACCGGTGAGGTCGCCCGCCAGCAGGACGGACGCGCGGTTCTGGGCGAGCACCTCGCCCAGGTCGGACAGCACCATGGCCGGCGCGTCGCCGAGCAGGTCGAGCAGGCGCACCAGACCCGCCCGGGCCGGCCGGGCCACCCCGTCGGCGGGCGGGGGCCGGTGACCCGCCAGGTGGAACAGGTGGTCGCGCTCGTCGTCGGAAAGACGCAGCGCACGGGCCAGCGCGACGAGCAACTGCGCCGAGGGCTGACTGCTGCGGCCCTGCTCGAGCCGTACGACGTAGTCCACCGACATGCCCGCCAGCATCGCGACCTCTTCCCGGCGCAGTCCCGGGGTGCGGCGACGGGGGCCGTCGGTGATGCCGACCTCGGCGGGGCGGATGCCCTTGCGGCGGCGGCGCAGGAAGTCGGCGAGTTCCTCACGTTCCATGACCTCATGGTCCCTTGCGCGGCCGCGCCCATCCAGGGAGCGGCGCTCCCATGATGAACGCTCCGCTTCCGCCGGCCGGCCGCCCCGCACAGGGTGGGTGACAGACCGACCACGAGGGAGAGACACGATGCACACACGCACGCTGGGCAGCGAGGGTCCCGCCGTCTCCGCGCTGGGCCTGGGGGCGATGGGCATGTCCGGTGCCTACGGCGCGGCCGACCGCAAGGAGAGCATCGCCACCGTGCACGCGGCGCTGGAGGCCGGCGTCACGCTGTTCGACACGGGCGACTTCTACGCGATGGGCCACAACGAGCTGCTGCTCGCCGAGGCGCTGCGCGGCCGCGACCGGGACAGCTACCGGCTGAGCGTCAAGTTCGGCATGCTGAGCGGACCGCGTCCGGTCTTCGGCGGCTACGACGGCCGCCCGGAGGCGGTGCGGAGCTTCCTGGCCTACTCGCTGACCCGCCTCGGCACCGACCACATCGACATCTACCGCCCCGCCCGGCTGGACCCGGCGGTGCCGATCGAGGAGACGGTGGGCGCGATCAAGGAGCTGATCGAGGCCGGACACGTGCGGCATCTCGGCCTCTCGGAGGTCGACGCGGAGACGATCCGCCGGGCGCACGCCGTACACCCGGTGACCGACCTGCAGATGGAGTACTCGCTGATCTCCCGTTCCGTGGAGGCGGACGTGCTGCCCGCGCTGCGGGAACTCGGCATCGGCCTGACCGCGTACGGCGTCCTCGGCCGCGGCCTGATCTCCGGGCACTGGGCCGCCGGGCACAGCGCCGGCCCCGGCGACCACCGCGCGGTCAGCCCCCGGTTCGCGAGCGGCAACGTGGAACACAACCTCGCCCTCGTCGAAGCGCTGCGCCGGATCGCCGGGGCGAAGGGGTGCACGGTGGCCCAGCTGGTCATCGCCTGGGTGGCCGCCCAGGGCGAGGACATCGTGCCGCTGGTCGGCGCGCGCACCCGCGCGCGCCTGGCGGAGGCGCTGCCGGCGCTGGATCTGGCCCTCACCCCGGACGACCTCGCCGTGATCGAGAAGGCGGTCCCGCCGGGTGCGGCGCGTGGCGACCGGTACCCGCCCGCGTTCATGTCCCACCTCGGCGTCGGGAACTGAGCCGAGCGCCGCCGCAGACAACTGGGAATATACCCCTAGGGGGTATATGTTGTCCGGTGCGGGCCGCCACCGGCCGCACCGGACGACGATTGGGGACGAGGCGATGGACCACAGCACACATCACGCCGCGACCGGGCACGGCCACGCGACCTGGGCGACGGCTGCGAAGGCGACGCTGCACTGCCTCACCGGGTGTGCGGTCGGCGAGATCCTCGGCATGGTCATCGGCACCGCCCTGCTGTGGGGCAACGTGCCGACCATGATCCTCGCGATCGCCCTGGCCTTCGTCTTCGGCTACTCCTTCACGCTCTTCGCCGTGATGCGCGCCGGCCTGTCCCTCCGGGCCGCGGTCAAGGTGGCACTGGCCGCCGACACGGTCTCCATCGCGGTGATGGAGCTGGTCGACAACGCGATCATCGCCCTGACGCCGGGCGCGATGGACGCGCAGCTGTCGGAGGGCCTCTTCTGGTCGGCGCTGCTCGGCGGCTTCGCCGTGGCGTTCCTGATCACCACACCGGTGAACAAGTGGATGATCGGCCGGGGCAAGGGGCATGCCGTCGCCCACGCCCACCACTGATCCCGGCCGCGAGGCGACCGGGATCACGCGCGGTACGGACGCGGGCTAGCCCTTCTCGCGTTCGAGGACGCGGCGGGCCGCCTCGGCCTCCGCCGCGGGCGGGGACAGCTCGTCGAGGGAGTCGAGTTCGGAGTCGGCCTCCAGCTCCCGCTCCCAGGCCGCCGCGAGCTGCTCCTGCTCGGCGCGCGGTCTGCCGCTGACGGCGTCCCGGTGCTCCGGGTCCAGCGCCGTGAGGAATCGTCCGACCGGGTCCGTGGGCATGCCGTGCTCCTTGTCGCTCGGAAGGGGGCCGCTCCCGACCCAGGATGGCCAGCCGGACCGGGGACGGCCTCCCGACACGGCCTGTGACCACCCTGATGGCCCCGGGAGCCGGTTCACGGCAGCCCGGGGCCACGGCAGGCGGCGGGGCGTCAGCCGCTCCCGCCGCCCCGCTCAGCAGACCACGGTCCGGTCGTACCGGCCGCCGACGGTCTGGAAGAGCCAGCCGGACCCGTTCGGCATGGACTTGCACCCGCTGTCCGACCAGTTCTTGACGACCACCTTGACGTGCATGGTCCTGCCGCAGAAGTTGCGCAGGTGGACCCGCACGCCGCCCCCGGGCTTGTTGGTGACGCTCGTGCGCTCGATGCACGCGGGCGCGGTTCCGGCGGCGGCGGCCCGCCCGGTCACGCCGTCGTGCGCGGCGGGCGTGTGACCGGCGGCCGTGGCGCCGCCGGCGAGTCCGATGGCGAGAACCGCCGCCGCGGTCGTGGCGGCGGCGAACGAGGTGAACGCGTTCATGACTTCCCCTTGTCGGTAGTGGCTGGAGGACGGTGCGGGCGGCGGTGGAGCGGCCCGCTCCGTCCGGCTCGGCCCTACTGAGATTGCTGGCCATTCCGGGGCACGGCCAGCGACGCTGGGCCGGCCGGGACACCGTGGGACGTCCCACGCGCCGACCTGCCCGGACGCCGCGCGGGACGCCGTGCCGCCGGGACGCCTGCCGTCGCCGGGAGTGGCCGAAGACGTATGGGCCAGGGGTGTGACCGGGAACCGGAATCCCGCGCCGGGGCTGCCAGTGGTCGGAACATGGAGCGGGGGAGGACCCCGGAGTCCGCCGACGCCTACGGAGCGAGCCATGCCGCGTTGGAAGGAACTGCCCGACTCGCTGGACCAGCGGGTCCGGCAACTCGTCGTGCAGCTGCGCAGATTGAAGGACCGCAGCGGGCTGAGCCTCACCTCGCTCGCGGCCCGGACCGACTACAGCCGCTCCTCGTGGGAGCGCTGTCTCAACGGGAAGGCGCTGCCGCCGCGTCACGCCGTGGAGCAGCTGGCCCGGATCACGGGGACGGAACCGACCCGGCTGCTGGTCCTCTACGAGGTGGCCGAGGAGGCCTGGCGGCGGCGGACCGCGCCCGCCGCGGACACGGAGGACGACACCCCCGTACCGGCGGGGCCGCGCCAGGGGGCGGAGGAGCGGGACGGACCGCGGCCCGGGGTCTCCCGGCCCGTCGCGGCGGCCGCCGTCGTGGCCGCCGCGCTCGCCGGACTGTGCGCGGGATGGCTGACGGCCGCCCCGGGCGGCGGTGCCGACGACGGCACGGCGACGGGCGACGCGGCCGGCGCACCGACCGCCCAGCCGGGTTCCGGCGGAGGCGCCACGTCCGCCCGGCACGGGCCCGGACGGTATGTCTTCGAGCCGGGGAAGACCTATCCCTGCCCGGTGCGCCGCAGCGGCGGGGTCCTGGCCGCGGGATACAGCACGACACGCACCGCCGTGCTCGCCGGACCGGGCTGGGACGTGGTGGAGGCGCAGTGCCTGCTGAAGCACCGCCGCATCGACCCGGGCGCCGTCGACGGGATCTACGGGCAGCGCACGATCGCGGCCGTGACGCGGCTGCAGAAGGAGGCCGGACTGCCCGCCGACGGCATCGTGGGCCCGCACACCTGGCGGGTGCTGCGCGGATGACCGACCCCGCCCCCGAGTGCGCGGCCCTGGCCGAACGGCTCCGCGCGCTGCGTGCCCGCACCGGCCTGAGCCTGGCGGCCCTCGCCGAGCGCACCCCGTACAGCAAGTCGTCCTGGGAGCGCTATCTCAACGGCAGGCTGCCGGTGCCCCGGCAGGCCGTCGAGGCACTCTGCGAGAGGGCCGGCGAACCATCCGGGCGGCTGCTCGCGCTCTGGGAGCTGGCGGACGCCCAGTGGAGCGGACGCGCCCGCTCCGCCGCACCGCCGCCGAAGGAACCGGAGCACGACGCCGGGACCGGCCCGGCGCGCCCCCGGCGGCACCGGCGCCGGCTCGCCCTCGGCGCCGTGACCGCCCTGGCTGCGGCGGTGGCTGCGGCGGCCGCCGTGTCACTGCCCGACCGGGACTCCGGGCGCCCGGCGGCCCCGGTCTCCCCGGCACTGGATCCGGCCCCCGGCTGCCACGGCGACGGCTGCGACGGGAGGGACCCCGACGGGATGGCCTGCGGACTGCCCGGCCGGGCCGACGCGCTCGGTCCGCCCCACCGCACCGGCACCGGCGCCCGCGTGGAGATCCGGTACAGCACGGTGTGCGCCGCCGCGTGGGGGCGCGTCTGGCACGCCCGCCCCGGGGACACGGTCGAGGTCACCGCGCCCGGCGCCCGCCCGCGCAGCGTCGTCGTCCGCACCCCGGCGGACACCCGCGTCTACCGCTTCACCCCGATGATCGGCGGGGCACCCCGCACCGGCCTGCGCCTCTGCTTCCTCCCGGCCGGCGGTACCTCCCGCGAGTGCTACCACCCTTAGCAGTAGTGCTTCGTCAGGTTCTGGGCTGTCTGCGGCGGCTTCGTTTTCAGCAGGTCCTGGGGAAGGTCGAGGACCTGGTAGAGGGTCAGGCCGGTGTGCGGACTTTTCTCGGCGCAGCCGCCAGGACGGCCCAACGCCAGTGCGATCGTTTCCCTTCGACGCTACTGGACCAACAGAGCCAGCGCCTCCTTCGCGTTGTGCTCGGCGATTTCCCGCATCACCGTGCGGTGCGGGAAATCGCCGTCGAGCAGGCGAAGAGGGCCGGCCACCAGTGAGAGACGCATCGCAAGCATGTAGAGGTCGAGCCGTGCCGGATCGAGTCCGGGGCGGGACAAGGCCGGGTACCGGTCACCGAAACGAAGCCGCAGGAACACGTGCTCCCACTCGACATCGAAGAACATCAGACCCTCGATGTCGATGAGGACGGGGTGACCGGACGCATCGACCAGGACATGGTCGGGCCCGAGTTCTCCGTGAATCAGCCCGTCAGCAGTGCGTGGACGTCGGCATGCCGGGCCCGGGTCCGCTTGGCGAACCGGTGCGCGAGGCAGCGACGGTGCTGGGCGACGCTCCGCTCAGTGAACGCCGTACTCACGGCGGGCCCGGGGATGATTTCCGGGTCTTCGATGCTGAGCGTGTGCCTGCTCAGGGCTTTTGGCGTTTCGTCGCCCTCGGTGAGGGCACGGGTGGCTGCTGCCGGGGCCGCGGGCGCGGCGGGACGCCGGGGCATCACACGGCCGTGGTGACTACGGGTGCAGCTTCTCGCCCTTCGCCAGCATTGCCACGTACTTCTCGATCCGGCGCGCCCGGGTCTCGGCCTTCTTGGCGTCCTGGATCCGGTACAGGATGGCGTAGCGGTTCTGCCGGTCCAGTGTCTCGAAGAACTTCGCCGCGCCGGGGTCGGCGCTCAGGGCCGCCGCGAGGTCGTCCGGCACCGTGGCGGTCTTCACACCGTCGTAGGCTGCCTCCCAGCGACCGTCCGCCTTGGCGCGGTCGACCTCGGCCTGTCCCGGCGGGCGCATCCGGCCCTGTTCGATCAGGGCTGCCGCCCTGTCCCGGTTGACCTTGGACCACTTGCTGCGCGGTGTGCGCGGGGTGAACCGCTGGAGCCACCACTGGTCGTCGAACTTGCCCTTCTGGCCGTCGATCCAGCCGAAGCACAGTGCCACCTCGAGCGCTTGGACGTAGTCCAGGGCGACGATTCCGGGGCCTTTCTTGCGGAGCTTGAGCCAGATGCCCGGTGAGACGGCGTGGTTCTCACCGAGCCATGCCTCGAACGCCTCGGCGGATTCGAATGCGACGATCTCCAAGTCCTGAGTCACCCCAGCAGCGAACCACACCTGGCCGATTGGCATGACGCAGTCGGGCACGGCCGCGGATGCAGGATGTGTCGTGCGTATGTTGAGTCCGGCCACGTCCTGGTTGTCCGTTTACAGTCCGCCGGCTGAGCACGACGACGTTCCTCACGGGGCGAGTTGGAACTGTGTGCGGTCGGGCGTGAACGGGGCCGGGAACTCGTCCTGAGGGCCGAAGAGCGGGCCTGCCGGCTCTTGTGGACGGGCCGGGCGTACGGGGGCGGTCGGTCACCACGGGTGGTGTCTGCCGACAGGTGTGAGCCGGCGCGGAACTGTCGTTCGAGTGAAGTCGGACAGCAGTCGGTGCGGACGACGGGGAGCCGTTGTCCTGAACAGGCACTCCGACCGCTCCCACCTGGATCGTTTGTCAGTGGTCGCCTCGAGCATGGTCCTCACTCGGACGTGATGAACTCGGGGGAGGACCAGATGCCGTTCGTACGGTCGTATGTGCGTTCCGACGGGACACCGGTGCGCGGGCACTCTCGGTGGGCGCCGGGTGGTTCCCGTTCGAAGCCGGGGGAGGGGCCGGTGGGGAACCATCCGATCCGCTTCGATCAGAGCCCGGGTCAGCCACCGGCGAGCGTGAGCGCGCCACGGCCCACGCCGACGGTCTCGTACCCGGTCGACTTCTCCACCCTGGATGGCCACTGATGAGCCGGCGCCCGCCCCGGCGCCGCGGGCGACCGGGGCGCAGCCGCCGGCAGCAGCAGGAGGACATGCGGCTGCCGGCCGTGGGGATTGCCGCGTTGGCGGCCATCAGCCTGCTGGTGATGGTGGTCAACTGGCTGATCGCCCACTGGTGGGTCCTCGTCGTCGCCGTCCTCGTCCTGCTGCTCGGAGGGCTGGGATGGTGGCAGCACCGAACCCAGCGCGCGCAGTGGCAGCGGGTCCGGACGCGTGCACTGCGTTACGGGCTCACGCAGCTGGACGCGCTCACCCACCGCCAGTTCGAGCACGCCATCAGGGACCTGATGCACCGCGACGGCTGCGCGGACGCCGCTCAGGTCGGAGGCCGGGGCGACCTCGGCGCGGACGTGAAGGCCACCGACCCCTACGGCCGGCGCTGGGTCATCCAGTGCAAGCACCGCAGAAACGGCGACCGGGGCGCGGCCGTCGGCACACCCGATCTGCAGGTCCTCAACGGCACGGGCCGGCCCGTCCACCGAGCGGACGTCGTCGTCATGGTCACCAACGGCCGCATCACCCGGCCCGGCCGCGCCTTCGCCCGCCAGCAGCGCCTTCACCTCGTCGACCGCCAGGTCCTCGCGCAATGGGCGACCGGCTCGCGCCCCTTGTGGGAACTGCTGGGTGCGGTACCTCCACCGCGGCGGCCGACAACACGCTCATGACAGCTGCCCCACCCGCGGTACCCCGACCGCGGGGACGGGCTCTGCTGCCCGTCCGGGGTGAGTACTTCAGTTCCCCGAGGAGTCCCGGTGCCCATGAAGGCGCTCAACGCAATGCTCAACGGACCATCCCCGCCGGTGGGCACGGCGCCCCGGCGGCACCCCGGACCCGTTGTCAGCGGCACGCTCTACAGTTCCCGGTACTTGATCACTGCGGGTGCGGGAGGCACGCATGGGGTGGGTGTCGGCAGGCGGCTACGAGGTCGCCCTCGACGACGGCAAGGTGGTGTGCCGCAACGCGGCCGGACGGCGGCTGAAGACCGTACCGCCCAAGATCACCGACGATCCGGCGGTGATGGGGCTGCGGCAGCTCGCCGAGTGGCTGGAGCGCCACGAACGGCAGTGCCTGGCCGACGTGGAGCGGTGGATGGTGCGCTCGCTGCCGGTCCCCATCGCGGTCCTGGCGGGGGTCTGGCCCGACCCCGCCTGGCGGGCCGCCCTCCGCGACGTGGTGGTCACGGGGACGGACGGCGCGGTGGCCGGATTCCTGCGCGACGCCGACCCCGAGCGCGGCCTCGGCGTGGTCGACCTCGACGGCGACACCGTCCGGCTCACCCCGGACCTGGTCCGCCTGCCGCACCCGGTCCTCCTCGAAGACCTGGAGGACCTCCGGGAGTTCGCCGTCGAACTCGGCGTCGAGCAGCGCGCGCAGCAGCTCTTCCGCGAGGTGTGGCACCGGCCCGCGGCACTCGACGCCGAGGCCGCCTCCGTCGAGGACTACGCGGGCGGCGCCTTCAAGGAACTGCGTTTCCTGCACGGCCGCGCCACCCAGCTGGGCTACCGCGTGCGCGGCGGCCACGCCGTGTGCTCCGTGGTGGAGGAGGGCCGCGCCGTCGAGGCCCGGGTGTGGGTCGGCGACTACGACGGATACGAGGAGACGGAGACCGGCCCCCTGGTCTTCACCGACACGGCCGGCCGGGTGCTCAAGCTCGGTCAGGTCGGGCCCGTGGCCTGGTCGGAGGGCATGCGCATGGCGGCCGCGCTGTACGCCGGACGCGACATCGAGGACGAGGAGCGTGCGGCATGACGACGTACGACGGCACCACCCGGGACGAGACCACCGCCGCCGCACTGCTCGACGCCGGCGCCGTACTGCCCCCGGGCACCACGGACCGGGAGGACGCCGACGTCCTCACCGTCCGCACCTACACGCATCCCGCGCTGGACGAGCGCAGCGTGGTGCGGCTGGTGCCGGGCACGCTCGGCGAGGCCGAGGACCTCGCCCTGGACTTCCTCGGACTGGTCCGCGACGCGCGGACGCCGGAGGTCGGACAGGTCCGCCGGGAGACCCTCGGCTTCCCCGCCTGGGCGCTGGTCAACGACCCCGCCAACGGGCACCACGCGCTGGCGCTGGTCAAGGACGTCGAGCGGCTCGCCCGGCAGGCCAAGTCCCGCCCCGGCACGGCGAAGGAGGGCTTCGAGGCGCTCGGCACGCGGCTCGGCCGGGCCGTCCCGCACTTCCTTCCCACCTTCTACGAACAGGCCGCCCGCGTCTTCCTCCAGCACGAGAACACCACCTACGCGGCGGCGTTCTTCGGCAAGGCCCGGGACGCCGAGCGGGTGCACGCGCTGACCGTGGACGAGGAGCGGCAGCGGGCGGTGTTCCTGGAGTTCGCCTTCGCCGGGGCACTGACCGTCAAGGCACTCAAGGAGCATGTGAAGGCCCTCGGGGCACGGCTCACCCCGGCCGAGGCATGGGCGCAGTTCCGGCAGCTGACCGTGGAGCGCTGCGCGGCCGGCATGCCGCCGTACGCGTCGCTGCCCCAGGACGCCCGCGCGCTGATCAAGGCCGCGGGCCTGGACCGGGACACCGAGGAGTGCGCGCTGGTCGCGGACCTGCTCGCGTCGCCCGCCGCGGTCCGGGCACCCGCGTCCTTCTGGAACACCTACCGGACGACGCTCGTCGCCCTCGCCGGACAGCGGCCCGCCGTACGGGTCCGGCTGCTGGAGATCATGCCGGCCGGTCTCGGCCGCTCCACCGCCGACGACGAGTTCTGGCTGGCGCTGCTCGCCGAGACCGGCGCCGACCGGCTCCTGACGGGTGAGGACGAGGCGGCCGACGCGATCGGCGCCGCCGACTGGCTCAGCCGCTGGGCACTGCACCGCAAGCACGGCGGCACCGTCAGCGACCGCTCGCCCGCCACCCTCGCGCTGGTGGAACGCATGGCGACGCGCCTGCGCGCCCAGGACCGCGCCGTGGACCTCTTCACCGGCCGCTGGCACGCCGGCACCGACCTCGACCTGCTGGACCTGTGCGTGGCGCAGGACGTTCCGCTGACCCCGCCCGCGGCCGGCGAGGAGGTCCACCTCGCCCTGAGCCAGTGGCTGCGGGAGACCCGGCCCGGACAACGCGACCTGACGGCCGTCGCGGCGGACCCGCGCGCCCGGCGCCTGCTGTACGCCGCCGTCGGCAACGTACAGCGCCGGGGCGGCGGCCAGGAGATCCTGGAGCGCCTCACCGCGCACCCCGTGCTCGCCGACGTGCTCCGCGAGTGGCTGGACGACGCCGCCGCCGAACTGGACGCCGCGACCGGCCTGGCCGCCGCGCGCGCCGCCCTGGAACGGCTGCGCCCGTTCCGCGCGGTCGCCGCCGGGGTCAGCCCGGGGGCCGTCGCCCGCGCCGCCGCGCTCGACATCGCACCGCTCCTCGGCCGCACCCTGCGCGCCGGCATCCCGGACGAACTGGGCTGGCCCGCCCTCGACGAGGCCCTGCGGCGGCTCGACGCCGAGACCCGTCGCGACAGTGACGACACCCTCGCCGTCCACGAGGCATGGCCCGCGCTGATCCTCTCCCGCAGGCACAAGGCGGTCGTCGTGGGCCCCCGGGAGATCCTCCTCGACCACGACCTGCGGCTGCCGACCGGACTGGACCGCTGGCAGCGCCCGTCGTTCCGTTTCACGGACGGTGAACTGCTGGTGATGTGGCGGCAGGACGGCAAGCAGTACGGCTATTGGTCGGCCCGCCCCGCGGAGGTGTTCCCGCTCGGCGGCGAGAAGCTCCCGCACTGGTACGGCAGCGGCGACGCCGGCGAGACCTCGGTCCCGCTGCCGGACGGCGGGCGTGCCACCGGCGGGCGCGCCCTGCACGCCGGCGACACCGTCCTGCCGCCCGCCCGCCGCATCCTCGGGGACGGCACCTCGTACTGGCGCCAGGGACGGCAGGGAACCCGGCAGGTGTGGCTCGAGTACGACCCGGCCACCGGCACCCACGGCCGGGCCTCGCTGCCCGCGTTCCTGCAGTCCGGTATCCGTGACGGCGCCACCCTGGTCCAGCAGCACTGCGCCGTGCTGCCCCTGCAACCGGGCCTGGAGGAGAGCCCGTTCGGCACGGACGGCACGGTCCTCGGCCGCTGGGTGCGCACCGAGGGCGAGGGCGACGAGGCCCGCACCACCGTCGGCACTCCGGACGGCCGGAGCACCACCCTGCCGACGGGCGGGCGGATACCGGGCGTTCCGATCGGCACCCTGCGGCTGCCGGGCGGCGTCGAGCCCCTCGTCGTCAGCCACTACCGCCAGATCACCCTGTACACCGGCGACGACGCCGGCGGAGTGCGGGAGCTGGGCCGGCTGACGCCCCTGGAGCGCGGGGGCGAGTTCGCCGCCGGCACCCGGCTCGTGCCGCCGGTGGACTTCTGGCACGCGCTGCGGCCCCGCGACGAGAGCGCGTCGGCGATCCTGCGGGCGCTGAGCGACGGACAGGCGGAGGAACTGCTGCGCGCGGGCGCCCGGGCACTGGCCCGGCGGCAGGCCGAGATGGCGGCGGCCGGCCGGGCGGACGCGGCGGACGGAACCGGGAGCACCCCGGGGAAGAACGCCAAGCCGGCCGTCCCGACCGCCGACGAGGTCCTGCGGGAGGCCGTCGCCCGCTGCCTGCCCGACCTCACCGAGCCCCGCCTGCTCCGGGGCGTCACCGCCCTCGTCCACGCGGTGCTGCGCCTCGCGGAATCCGTCGCCACGTTCGTGACGCCCCCGGTCGAGCGGCCCCGGACCGAACGCAAGCGCCTCGAGGGCATGTTCGCCGACCACCGCCCCCAGGACGGCGACGACCAGACACTGCGCGAGGCGACCGCCGGTCTTGCCGAGCTGCACGGCTGGTGGGGCGGCGGGCTGCGGTGGGGCACGCTGCGCCAGATCCGCGCCGTGAACCACGTCCTGTCCGGCAAACCCGCGGACGGCAGGCCCCTGCACTCCTCCGCCCGGCTCACCGGGTCCGCCGGCGGCTGGCACAGCGAGGACTTCACCGTCCCCGGCGACGGCGCCGTGTGGACGTCCGTGCTGGACGTGCTGCGGCCCCTCGCGTACCGCGCCGCCGCGACCACCCTGACGGAAACACACCGACAGGCGCTGCTGCTGCTGTTCGACGCGGTCACGGAAGGCCCGCTGGCCGTGCCCGGGGGCGCGCTGCGCGAGATCGTGCTGAGCGAGCCGCACCACAAGCAGGAGCGCTCCGGCCAGGTGCTGCGCCGGGACGGCCGCACCGTCGTCGTCCTCGGCTGCCAGAACGTCGACCTCCACCGCGGGCGCGTCAACTGGCTGGCCCTGGACCACGACCCGGCAGCCGCGTTCGGCGCCGTCGCGCACTTCACGCTGGAGCGGGAGACCGCGCACCCACCGGTGTTCCCCGCCGCGGAACTCGCCGAGGTGACCACGCTGATCCGGGAAAAGGGCGCCGCCCCCTGGCAGCCGGAGGCGCCCGGGATCCTGGCCGCCGCCACCCGGGGCGGGCTGGGACCCGCGCAGGCCGCCCTGCTGCTCGCCGGCAGGCCCTCCCAGCTGACCGACGAGGTGATCGCCGCCACCGGCCTGAAACCGCGCCAGAAGCAGCTCGCCGACGCGCTGCTGGCGTCGCTCGGGCCCGACGACCGCGCGGCGCTCATCGGCGCGCTGCTGCCCGCCCGTCCCGGAGACCTGTGGACCGCCGGACCCGACACGGAGACGGCCGGCCGGGTGTGGGCGGAGCGCCTCGACGGCGTCGTCCGCCTGCCCGAGGACCTCGCCGGGGAACTCTCCCTGGCCGGTCTTGCCACCGGCTCCGTCGAGGAGGTGCTCAACCCGCGGCGCACCCCCTGGATCAGCCGCACCACGGCGCTGCGCCCCGACAAGGACGGCCGCCTGGTACCGGACGACCCCCGGGCACTGCCCGGACGCCACCACCTGACCCGCGCCGTGACCGCGCTGGCCGGACTCGCCTACTCCCTGCCGTACGGACACCCCCTGCGCGCCGTCCTGCCGGCCGGGCTGGCCGCGCTGCGCCGCCGCGTAGCGGACCCGGAGCTGCTGCTCGACCTCGACCTGGAGTGGACGGAGAAGGGCTCGTCCACCGCCGTCGAACTGCGCAAGGCGTACGGAATGCCCGCCACCGGCGGCGCGGGCGCGCACGGCCTGACACCCGTCGGCGAGGCACTGGTCCTGCGCCCCTGGTACGGCGACCAGGAGGCCGTCCTGGTCCGCACCGGCGCCCTCACCACGGCGGACGACCCCGTGTTCGGCCTGGTCGAGGGAATCGTCGGAACCGCGCGGGGCGACGGCATGCGGGCGCTGCGGACGATCCTCGGCGACGAACTCGCCCGCGCCCTCGCCGCCGGGACGGACGCCGAAGGGCCCGCCGGATACGCCCAGGACCCTTCCCTGTGCGTACCCGGCCTGGTCACCGAGGTCGCCGGGGCCCACGGCCTGGGCGAGGACGCGGCGGTGCTCTACCTGCAGCTCCTGGCCCTGCCCGACCCCACGGACCGCAACTGCGCCCGCTGGACGGGCTGGAAGCCCGCCCGCATGAAGAAGGCCCGCGCCGAACTGGCGGCGACCGGCCTGGTCGTCGAGGCGAAGCGGGCCCGCGCCGGCCGCACCCTGTTCCTGCCCTGCGGCTGGCTCGACCTCAAGTCGCCCGGGCTTCCGGTGGAGGTCTGGAAGCAGGCGCTCTACCCGGTCGGCGGCCACTCCCGCGCGGTGCCGCTGATGCCGGTGCCCGAACTGTTCACACGCGCCTGGGAGCGTGTCCGCGCCGGCGACGCCCCGGCCTACGAGGAACTCACCACCCGCGCCACCCGCAAGGGCCGCCGCCGATGACCACCGTCCACCCGCACCCGGAAGAATCCGCACCCATGACCACCACCCTCCCGCCCGCCCCGGCCCGCCAGATCGTCC
>Ga0247820_10000377_pt1 | contig 23493 bp, 14 predicted proteins | sample 13C_Glucose_Day1_2_FD_192480 | JGI IMG/M metagenome (GOLD analysis project Ga0247820, IMG submission 192480) | Soil microbial communities from agricultural site in Penn Yan, New York, United States - 13C_Glucose_Day14 | ecosystem: Environmental > Terrestrial > Soil > Agricultural land | place...
GGTCTCCAACGTTGGCGGCAAGGCCGGGCAGGCACAGATGGACAGTGATGCCACCACGGCGTTGCATACCTCTGCACTGGACAGCCGCAATGGCCTGTCGGGCGTGTCGATCGATGAAGAGACCGGTAACCTGATCAAGTTCCAGCAGTACTACACCGCGTCGTCGCAGATCATCAAGGCGGCCCAGGAAACCTTCGCCACCTTGATCCAAAGTCTTTAAGGAGCCGTAGACCGTGCGCATCTCCACTTCGCAGTTCTACAACACTAGCAGCGCCAACTACCAGCGCGCCTTCTCCAACGTCAACAAGTCGAGCCAGGAGGCCAGCGACTTCCTGCGTGTGCGTACCGCCGCCGACGATCCGGTGGGTGCCGCGCGCCTGCTGCAGCTGGAGCAACAGCAGAACATGCTGGAGCAGTACGGCGACAATATTGTCAACGTACGCAACGCCTTGGGCACTGCCGAGGGCACGCTCAACGCCATTGGCAACATCTTGCAGCGTGTCAACGAGCTGGCGATCAGCTCCGGCAACGGCAGTTTCACTGACGCCGACCGCAAGGCCAACGCTTCTGAGTTGGCCTCGTTGGAAGACCAGTTGTTCACGCTGATGAACAGCAAGGACGAGAATGGCAAGTACCTGTTCTCCGGCTCCAAGGGCGACACTGCACCCTATGTGCGTAATGCCGACGGCACCTATAGCTACCAGGGTGATCAGGGGCAGTTGAAACTGCAAGTGGGTGACATGCTCAGCCTGGCGGCCAACGAGACGGGTTATGACGCTTTCGAGCAGGCCCTGAACACCAGTCGCAGCGAGACACATCTGGTTTCGCCCTCGCCCGATGATGGCCGTGTAAGCCTGTCCAATGGTCAGGTCTCCGGTAGCGCGACCTACAACGATCGCTTCCGCAGCGGCGAGCCGTACAGCATCCAGTTCACCAGCAGTACCGAGTACAAGATTCTTGATGCCGCTGGCAACGATGTGACGTTGGAGGCCAGCCAAGGCGGCACTTTCAAGCCCGATGGCGAAAATACCACCATCAGCTTCCGCGGCGTCGATATGCGTCTGAAGATTTCCTTCCAGGCAGGTGACGAAGCCAACCCGGATGCAGCGATCGCCGGTCACACATTCAGCCTGAGTTCCAAGGCCGACTCCATTGCCGGCACCCGCAGCCCTGGCAATACATCGGCGACGCAGATCACCGACGCCAGCGTCAGCGACCCGACCGCTTACAAGGCGGCCTTCCCCGGAGGCGGCGCGGTGCTCAAGTTCACTTCCTCGACAGACTTCGAGCTCTACTCGGCACCGATATCGGCCGATAGCCGGCCGATCTCCACTGGCACCCTGTCGGGCACCACCGCCACGGCAGCCGGGGTGAGCTTTGAGTTGTCGGGTGCACCGAGTGCTGGCGATTCGTTCGCAGTCAAGGTTGATACGCATCAGACCCAGAACGTCCTCGATACCATCAGCCAGCTCCGTGCCGCGCTGAATACACCGCAAGATAGCGATCCAGTAGCCCGGCAGAACTACCTGGCTTCCCTGGATTCGGCAGTTGGCAACATCATCAGCGCGACCAACCAAGTCTCTTCGTCGATTTCCTCAATCGGTGGTCGTGGCCAGGCGCTCGATATTCAGGCAGAGACCAACGAAGCGCTGAGCACCGAGAACAAGAAGACTCAGAGTTCGATCCGCGAAAGCGATCCGGCAGAAGTGATGCTGCGCCTTGAGATGCAGAAGAACATGCTGCAGGCGTCCCTGCAGTCCTATGCCAAGATCGCGGGGCTGTCGTTGGTCAACTACATCTGATCGAACAGCAAATTTCTGTTTTTGAGAGGGGTGGGCCTTTAGCCGAGCAGTCACCCCGCTAAGTGAGCACGCGTGAAGGCACAACCTCTCGTCACTATCGCCATTCCGGCGTTCAACAGTGAGTTTTTCCATGGCGCTCTTGCCAGTGCCCTGGCCCAAGACTACCCGAACCTGGAAATCGTCATCTGTGACGACAGCACCAGCGACGACATCGAGGCGATATGCGAGGCGTTTGCCAGTGCCACGGCCGTGCCCCTGCGCTACATACGCAACCCTCGGAACCTGGGGTTCGCCGAAAACCTGTTGGCGTGTCTGACGCAGGCCCGCGGAGAACTGATCAAGTTTCTATGCGATGACGATAGCCTGCTTGGCACTTGCATCACGCAACAGGCCCAGGTCCTGATTGATCACGCCTCTGTCAGCATGGTGAGCAACCAGCGGTTGCTTTGCGATGCGGATGACGTGCTGCTGCCCTCGCGCATGCTCAACTGGCTGATCTCATCCAGCAGCGCAGTGCTCCACGGAACCGATCTGCTCGATTGCGTGAGCGACAATGCAATCAATTTGTTCGGCGGTATCAGCCATGCCCTGTTTCGCCGGACCCAGGTCGAGACGTACCTGGCGACGCTGGTGCAGGAGGGAGGTTTCTGCGCTCGCGTGGACATGGCGCTTTATGTATGCCTGTTGCGGCGAGGTCACCTGTGTAGTCTGGCCCAGATACTGAGCCTGGAACGGGTGCACCCGGGGCGGTTGAGCCATCACATATCCATGACCGAGGCCGCCAAGGAGGAAAGCACCTGGCTGTTGCAGATGCTGCAGGCGCGTACCGGTGAGGCAGCACCAGCCAAAGGCTGGGTGAGGTATCTGCCGTTGCTGGACTATGGCAGTGGGCCTGAGTGCATCTGGGAAGAAATGAACCTGCGCAGCGCCTTCGCCGAGCAGATGGATGATTTCAAACTGCAGGTCGGTACCGACAGCCTCAGCTTCGCAGAACTGTATTCGCAGTGGCTTGAGTGCCGCACCCTGTCCGAAGGGCAGTTGGGATTGTTGGCCAGGCGGGTCGAGCAGTGGCCACACCGACCACGTATTCTGGTGGTAGTGCTCGGGGAAGGTGGTGATGAGCTTGGATTGGGTAGCACTCTAAGCAGCCTGGCGACCCAATCCTTTGCCGCTGCCCGTACTTGCGTGGTGGGGGCAACCTACGCGGGGTCGCGACAACCGGGCGTCGAGTACTTGACTTCGCAGAGCCAGGGTGTCGTGGTGCTCAACGAGTTGATGGCCGATGACGAGCGGTCTGACTGGGTCTTCCTCTTGCGGGCCGGCGATCGGCTGCACCCACACGCCTTGCTGCTCATGGCCGAGCGTATGGCGCTGCGTGCGGATAGTCTCTGTATGTATATCGATGAAGGGGCATACGATGGGTGTGTGTCTTCCGACCCGGTGTTCAAGCCAGATTTCAACCTCGACCTGATGCGCAGCCAGCCCTATGTCGGGCGTCTATTGGCGTTCAAGTGCGACGCTGTGCGTCGGTTGGGTGGTTTCGATGAGCGGTTCGTGCGCCTGGCCCCTCATGATTTGCTGTGGCGTATGGTCGAAGGTTATGGCGTGCACGTGGTGGAGCATGTCGCCGAACTGCTGGTGCAGAGCCAATACACCTATCGCGATTGGCACGCAGACCCGCAAGGCCAGGCCGAGGCCTCTGTAGTGGTGGAAGCGCATCTGCAGCGGTTGGGAGTTGCGGCCCGGGTGGAGGCTATTCCCGGCGGCATGATGTCGCGTGTGCACTATCAAAATGCCCAGATAGCGGGTGTGTCGATTCTGGTTCATGCAGGCGACGACGTAATGGCGTTGCAACGTTGCGTGGAGTCGCTGTTTGAACACACGCGCTACGACGCCTTCGAGGTCTTGCTGATCGCCAATGGCGATGAGCCGGTCGAGGTGGGTGAATGGCTGCGAATGATAGGCACATTGGGCGGCACTTCGCTGCGGGTGGTGGAAGTTCAGGCCCAGGGGCGGGCGGCGAGCCTGAACCAGGCGTGCAAGTACGCCCATGGGGAATTCCTGCTCCTGCTCGATGTGGGGTGCGTGGCATTCGACGGCCCGTGGCTGCAAGAACTGATGCTCCACGCACAGCGCCCTGAGGTCGGGGTAGTTGGGCCAAAGCTGTTTGGCCAGGACGGGGGTATCGCCTCCGGCGCTTTGGTACTCGGTTTCCGTGGGCCTGCTGGCAACCCCTTTCAGTGGGGGGCGGCGGCTTCGAGCAATGATTTGAACCGGCTGCATCAGGTACAGAACTTCAGTGCCTTGAGCCTTGATTGCTTGTTGGTGCGGCGTGAACTGTTCGAGGCGCTAAACGGCCTGGATGTGCAGGCCATGCCCAATGCCTGGAGTGATGCCGACCTGTGTCTTCGGGCGCGTGAACAGGGTTACCTGGTGGTCTGGACCCCCTACGCCAAACTTGCAAGTGTCCCTCCACGTACCCCGGTTGAGGTAGACGAGGCTGCGAAGGCGCTGGACCAACAGGCTTTCTACCAGCGATGGTTGAGCAAGGTCGCCAACGATCCGGCCTATAACCATAACCTGAGCCTGAACCTGATCAGTTTCAACCTGGAGCCGGGTGTGCGCGGTGGGTGGGACCCATTCATCGCCAAAGCAGCGCCCTCTGTTCTGGCGGTGGCGCGCAATACCTCGGGCGTAGGCCATTACCGGGTGATACAGCCGTTCAGCGAACTCGAGCGCGCCAGTTATGTCCAGGGACGCCTGACGTTCAAGATGCCGAACCCGGTCGAACTGGCGCGGGAAAAAGCGGATACCTTGATCATGCAATATCGCTATTCGCCCAGTGACATCAAGCGCCTGGCAGAACTCAAACAGGTATGTGACACGCGCTTGATCTTCGAGCTGGACGACTACGCGATCGACCCACCGAAGAAGAACGACCATGCGCGCAACCAGCCCGGCAATGTGCGTGAAATGCTTGGCCAGGCCATTGGCTTGTGCGATCGCCTGGTCGTATCCACCGAGCCTTTGGCTGATGCGTTATCTAGCTTCCATCACGATATTCGAGTAGTGCCCAACATGCTGGCTGCCTCGTTGTGGGAGGGGTTGCGCAGTGCTCGCCAGACTAGTGCAAGGCCGCGAGTCGGCTGGGCAGGAGGCACCAGCCATCGGGGTGACCTGGAGCTGATGCTGGGGGTTGTCCAGGCCTTGGCCGATCAGGTTGACTGGGTGTTCTTCGGGATGTGCCCGCCGATGTTGCAGCCCTACATCAAAGAGTTCTATCCCAACGTGCCTATGGTGGAGTACCCGCAGCAGTTGGCCAGTCTCAATCTGGACCTGGCGCTGGCGCCGCTGGAGCAGAACCTGTTCAACGAATGCAAGAGCAATTTGCGCCTTCTGGAGTATGGCGTGTGTGGTTATCCGGTGATCTGCACGGATATCAAGGCGTATGCGGGGTACTTACCCTGCACCCGGGTCAAGGACAACACCACGGAGCAATGGCTGGCGGCGATCCGCATGCACCTGGCCGACCCGCAGGCGAGCTATCGCCAGGGCGATGCCCTGCGTGAGGCGGTGCTGCGTGACTATGTCCTGACACCGCACCATGTGCAGCACTGGGCCAATGCCTGGCTGGCAGACTGAACCCTCGCGCATGGCAGAGCTGGCGCTGAGCCCCTTATCTGAATCAGGTGTTATATGAACGTAACCTCCAACGGCTCCAGCAGTGATGTAACGGTCATCTTGCTCGGTCATGAGCAGGCCGATCATCGTGAACGTGCGCAGCACTACTACCAGCGGGCCGGAGTGCCTTGCCTGGCGCTCGCGCCGTTACAGGCCGATAGCAGCGCTGTGCTGTGTCGCGAGCGCCTTGTCCAGGCATTGCCGCAGGTGGAAACCTCTTTGGTGGTCCTGGCGCTGGATGCTGACTTTATACTGCCTTGCGCACTGGGCAACGCTGTCGTTTACCTGCGGGAGTCTTCCCAGGCGCAGGGTGCCCAAGGCTATGCGCTGGGCTATGTCGCGGGTGATGCGAAGATGGCGTATCACAAGCTGGGTTCGGCTTTGATGCCTCAAGCAGAGGATAGTGCCCAGGCTCGTGTACGACAGTATGGCGCAGCGGCTCAACAAGCCTGGCGTGCCGTGGTGCGTGTGACTGCCTTGCAGGCAGCATTGTCGCTGCTGCCCGATACGCTGGCACTGGACTTTGCCGGGTGGCGGGTGGCGCTCTCCTATGCGTTGCTGGCGCAAGGGGGTATTGAACGTCTTGAGCAAACCGATGTGGTATGCGAGTACCTGACCGGGATGGTGTCTGTTGTTCATCGAGAAGAACAGCTTGCCCATACGGTGCGTGTGCTGCGTCAGTGGGATGCGGCGGCAATGAACCTGTGTAGTGACGATTTCACCCTGCTCAATGATTTTGTCCGTAACACCTATGAGGTGGTCGAGCAGCCATTGCTGTTCACTTCGCTTTGGACGAGTGTCCTCGATCAACCCAGGCGGGAGTTCGAGCCGCATCAGTTCGTCGAGTTGCCGTACTACAATGCGACGGTCTTCGATAGGCTGTCGGCGCTGGAGTTCCTCTGCCATGCCTGGCCGGCTGGTGAGCGGCAGTATCGGGCACTGGAGGGGCGTTGGGTGCGCCAGCGAGAGCTGTTGCAGACCTACCCGAACGATACGCCGGAAAGTGCGCTGCAACGGTACTGGCAAGCCCTTGGTTTGGGCCTGTTCAACCGCGAGGTGTGCCAGCGCATGGTGGATGTGCTCGACCCAGTCAGCGATGCGGATGCTGTGCGGGAACTGACCGACTGGCTGGCGCGTCTGGCCGAGGTGCCGGCCGTGCGGTTGGGGCAGGGCTTGGCCTCCACGGAATCTGGCCAGGTGCTGGCGATGCTCGAAGCGATAACCCTGCCTTCGGCGGCTCGTCAGCAGGTGATGGCGCATCTGGTGAGCGCGGGAGTGCCACAGATCGCGTTTGTCGTGCTTGACCTGGCCGACGATGATCTGGCCCTGCAGGCTACGTTCGACAGCCTGCTGGCAAGTGGCATACGTCATTTCAAGCTGCTGGTGCTGAAGGTTGGCAAGCCATCGATAATCACCACGGCGCGCGACACTCTGCATTTCATCCAGGTGACGGCTGACAACTGGGTTGCCCACCTGAACCAGGCCGTGCGTCAGCTGCCAAGTGAATGGTTGATGTTGTTGCAGGCTGGTGAGCAACTGCTCACAGGAGGACTGTTGCACCTTTCGACGGAGCTGAGCCAGGCGTCTGGCTGCCAAGCCATTTGTGCCAACGAAGTGCAGCGTGATGAGCAAGGGTGCTTACGCTCGGTGGTGCGCCCGGGCGCTGATCTGGACCTGCTCCGTGCCCAGCCTGGGATGATGTCGCGACACTGGCTGTTGCGTCGTCAGGCTGTGCTCGATGTGGGGGGGTATAGCGAAAGCTACCCGCACGCGCTGGAGTTTGACCTGTTGCTACGTCTGGTAGAGGCGCAAGGCATGAATTGCCTGGCTCACCTGGACGATTTCCTGGTGTTGGGTGTACAAGCCTCCGAGGCACTGACCACACAAGCGCTAAAGGCGCTCGAACGGCACCTGGGGCAACTGGGTTATCACGCTCTGGTCAGTAATCGGGGCGATGCCGGGTTGCATGTGGACTTCCGGCATACCACCACACCCTTGGTCAGCATCCTGCTGGTCAGCGACAACGCCGCTTCCGTTCAAGCCTGCCTGACCAGCGTCTTGCAGCGTACGCGCTACCCCCGCTACGAAGTCCTGCTGGCCTGTGCCGGGCGGGAGCAGGGAGACGACAGCAATGCCGGGCAGCGCTTGAGCAACCGAGTACGGCTGTTGACCGGTGAGCCAGGCGCATCACGCAATGCGTTGCTGAACCTGGCGGCCAGCCAGGCGCAAGGTGAATACCTGGTGTTGCTCTCGGAGCATTGCGAGGTGATTACTCCCGCATGGCTCGAAAGCTTGCTCAACGAGGCTCAACGCCCGGAAGTCGGCGTCGTGGGTGCCGGGCTGTACGCAGCAGATGCAACAGTGACGCATGCCGGTTATCAACTGCTCAGCGGGCTACAGGTCTATTCCCCTTGGCTGGGAGTTGGGGCGCAATGGCAGCACGCTACGCATGGCTGCACCGCGGTCTCGGGTGCTTGCATGATGGTAAGCAAAGCGCTCTTTGAGCAATGCGAAGGGATGCAGGCAGTGCCGGGGGCGGATATCGAGTTGTGTTTGCATGCGCGTGAGGCGGGGTTGTCAGTGGTTTGGGCACCGTTGGCGCATGTGCGTGGCCTGCCGCTGAGCGACGCCGATGCAGGCCAGTCGTTGGCCGACCGTTGGCCGCAGGTTTTCAGTGAGCGAGCCTATGACAAACCGTTGGATGGGCAGGCGGGCTTGGCATGGTTGAGCGCCCTGTGATGCTTTCCTGTACCCGGCCGAGCGCCTTCATCCTTTAATTATCCCGGCAGTCAGAGTGCCTATATGAAACCTATTCGTATCGTTTGCGGAACCCGTCTTTCCAAGGAGGATTTTGCAACACATAGCGCGTTAGGGCGGTCGCTTGTGTCCAACTACGACGCTTGCCCTGTCGAGATCCGTTTGTTTGCCGAGAACACGCAGGGGCTTTCGACGATTTACAACCAGGCCATCGAGGAGGTTCGAGATAACCCGGCCATCCTCGTGTTCGTTCACGACGATGTGTACCTGTGCGACTTCTTCTGGCCTGATCGCGTGCGTGAAGGGCTCAATGCCTTCGACATCATCGGTTTGGCGGGCAATGTTCGGCGTGTGGCGGGGCAAGTGGCCTGGTTGTTCGTCGATGATCGTTTCACTTGGGATGAGCGGAGCAACCTCACTGGCCGGGTTGGGCATGGCAAGGGTTTCCCTTGTGCGATTTCGAACTTTGGGCCCGCGCCTCAATCGTGCAAGTTGCTCGATGGGTTGTTCCTGGCGGCGGACAGCGAGCGCCTGTTGCAAGCCGGGGTGCGTTTCGATGAGCAGTTCCCGTTCCACTTCTATGACATGGATTTTTGCCGGCAGGCCGAACGCAACGGCCTTAGCATGGGGACCTGGCCACTGAGCGTGGTTCATGAAAGCGGGGGTGCGTTCGGTTCGCCGGCCTGGCGTGAAAACCTGCACCGTTACCGGCTCAAATATCGCGAAGATTAGAGCCGGACAACCATAAATGCCGGTGTCCACTTGAATCAAGTGGACATCGTGGCGGCTACTACCCCCTAAAAACCGAGCCATTCAAATATTCGGAAGCTTAGGGTGAGGCATCTTGTTCGTAAGCGGCGAGCTCAAAGAACCATCAATCTACTATCCCGGCATGGCTGCGAAGTAACTGGGCGATCCGCTCAGGCTCATTCCACATCATTACATCCAGAATCGACAAGCCAGGCTCGAATACATAAGGGCTGGTATCGTATTCGACGCCTGCAAATTGCATGAATTCAAGTTGGATATCCAATCGGGCAAAATCCTGGGCATCAAATAGCGCTCGCCCGCCGACAGGATTGAGATAAGATCCCGCACCCAACTGTCGACAGATTTCTGGCGCCCATCCGCCCGGCTTGCTGACTGTTCGCAAGTCCAGTTCAAGCTCCGAGCACACACGATAGTTAAAGGGCAGCTCGAGGTAGTCACACACTGACACCAGGCCCGCAACGTTGAGTTGCACCAGCGAATTGTCTTTGGCGCGTGCAAAAGTCTGCGAAACCAGATCAACTACAGTTTCGTAGTAAGGGGCCTTGCGACGATAATGACTGAGTTTACCCAACACGCTGCGCTGGGTAGCCTCGAGATTGCTAACTTGAGCTTCATGTGTCAGCAACGTGGTCGATGACTGTATCAATGGTGCGCTGATGTAATTCCAGCCAGTTTGTGGGTGCAGCACCCGGTTGCGACTCATCCATGAACGCGGTGTGTACTGTGTGACATCGAACACAATCCATTGATCGGTATGGGCGATCAATGCAAAGTGCCCCAGATAAGGAAAAAAATATGGCTGCATGATTCCCAGCCTCACACTGACCTCCTCAAGGCTTCGGTCAGTTTCTGAGCATGCCGATGAGCTTGGCAAATCACTTCGACCAAGCGTTCAGCGCCATCGACATCCAAGGCCTGCCCAATAGGTAGTTGCAGGGTTCGCTGGCACAGAGCATCGGTTACCGGTAAGTCCGGTTGCGCTATAGAGTCCTTGTAAGGAGGGCAATGGTGCACGCCCGGCGAGAAATACCGTCTGGCCAGCACGTTCTCGGCATGCAGTACGCTTTTCAGTTCATTTCGCGTCAGCCCAAAGGTAGCAGCATCCACCTCGCATACCACATATTGGTAGTTGGTACGGCTGACCCGCTGAGGTTGCAGCAAACGGATGCCCGGCACATCAGCCAATCCTCGTTGGTATACCTCGAACAGTTGCTGATTGCGTTGAAGAATCTGCGGAAAGCCATTCAGGCTCAACAACGCGATGGCAGCCTGAGCCTCGGACATGCGTCCATTGGCTGTACGATCGACAGGCACTGGGCGTCCTGCGCCGTAACTGCTGCGAATGTTACGCAAGCGTGCCGCCAGTTCGTCGTTGTTGGTGCAAATACAGCCCCCCTCAGCGGCACTGAATACTTTCGTGGCATGGAAGGAGAAGACCTCCAGTTCACCCGATCCTCCCACCGGGACGCCCTGGACCTCGCAGCCAAAAGCATGAGCCGAATCAAAGTACAATCCAATGCCTCGCTGCTCACATAGCTCAAGAAGGGCCCGTTGATCACACACATCCCCCCAGAGGTTGACTGCCAGCACCGCGCTAACCTGCTCATCATCAAGCAAACGCTCGACTTGAAGCGGGTCGATCTGATGGGTTAGAGGATCGACGTCACAAAACAGTGGTTCAGCGCCAGCCCAAGTTAGTGACTGGGCCGTTGCAATAAAGGTATAGGCGGGAGTAATGACCTTTCCTTTAAGCGCCAACGCGTCAGCGGCCATCATCAAGCCGATGGTGGCATTGGCCACACAGATGGCATGACGAACACCTAGACGCTGCTGCAGTTCAGCCTCCAGTTGTTGTACCAGTGGCCCCTGGTTGGTGTAGTACTGGCGTTCAAAAATTCCACGCATAGCCTCCACATAATCGTCCCAGGCGGGGAAGTAGAGTTGCCCCACAGGCAAAGGCGTCGAAAATGCGGGCTGGCCACCCAGCAGGGCAAGCTTGTGATTACTCATACAGTCGGCATCTCTTGAATAGCCTCGGCCTGCTCAAACATGAAGCGCATCAAGCGACACACTTCAACAATGTCGTTTTCATTCACGAAATGCCCGCACGGCAACAGTAGATAGCGCTCGGCGAGGTATTCAGTTTGTGGTAATGGTCCTGCCAAGGCGGGATAGCCAGAGGTTTTCATGTGCAACGGTGGGGAGTAGTACGCTCTTGCCAACACCTGTTCGGCGTTTAGTAAGCGTATAGTCAACTCGCGTGGCAGAGGCCAGTCATCCAGCAACTCGATCAAGATATTTTTAAAGCCGCAGCGTTCAGTTTCTTCAAAGGTCACCAGGCGCACGCCGGTAAGCCCCTCAAGTTCTCTCTGATAGACCCTATAGCGCTGACGATTATCCGCGACCTCTTGTTCCAGGTTGTCAAGCCCCGCTAGGGCCATGGCGGCGTGTACCTCATTGAGTTTGGCGTTCATTCCAAGCTCGACAACATTGTCGGGGGTATAGAATCCAAATCCACGCATGGCCAGCAGGCGTTTTGCCAGCGCGGCATCGTTGGTTGTGATGTACCCCCCTTCAAAACCATTCAGCAGTTTGCTTGCATGCAAGGAGAAACACTCTGCCACGCCGAAGCTGCCAATTTTTCTTCCATTAAAAGTCTCATAGACAGACTCGACAGCATCCATGAACAAGGGTATTCCGGTGTCCTCGGAGAGTTGTTCAAGCGATAACACATCGCAGCAGTTTACGATTGGATGTACCCCAAGTATTAGCGCCGTATCATCATTGATATGCGAGCGCGCCGCGTCCGCACTGATGGCCAAGGTATCGGCATCTACATCGCAAAAGCGTGGAGTCAAGCCAGCCCACGCTGCGACATCCGCCATACGACGGTAAGTCAAAGAGGGCATCAGCAGTTCTTTTCGCCCGGGCAGTGCCAGTGCTCGGATGGTCAAAACCAGCGCCCAGAAACCGCTGCAGAACGTAACGCAATATCGTGTCTGATGAAAGTCCGCCAAGCGTTGCTCAAGCATCTGCACAACCGGTCCATTATTGGTGTACTGATGTGCCTCGTAGAAAATTCGAGAATAACTCAAAAAACGATCGAAATCGGGAGCTACCAGGCTTGAGGTCGAACGTGGGGTATCGAATAAAGGACTCGCTCCAAAAATGGCCAGGTCCGTGATGGTGCGCTTAATTTTTTTCAATTGTCATGCCCTGTACATCACGCGCCAGCAGAACATCATAACGATAATGGCCCGCATAAAAATCGCTGGGCATCCTTTGAATCGAGGATCGCCAGCCGCAATCCTTAGCCAAAGCCTCGAACTCGGAAGGACTGCGCCATATACCAATCAAGGAATCAGCCATCTTTAGTTCATGATCATGGGCTTTGCCATCGGTATAGAAAGCCTGATGAAGATCCAGGTCTGGGAGGTTGCCGATAAAAACACGGTCAACATTGGTAAAGTCTCGGCTCAGGCGAGTCAGTACCATGCGTGCCGTTTCCTCGGGAAAATAGGAAAAACTGCCATAGCACAAAACCTTGGTAAATCGCTGAGGGCAGGGTTCCGACAAAATATATTTTCCCACATCCGCTAGCACAAACTGGCGTTTTGGTTGTTCGAAATAACGCTTGGCGACGTCAATCAGAACCTCTGAGATGTCCACGCCCAAGAAACTTTCACATTCGTTGAAGAAGTACTGTGAGAGCGCACCATTACCACATGCCAAGTCAAGTAATTGGTCTTCAGGAGAAAACTGCAAGGCTTCGTGGATGGCCGAAATGATCATTGAGATCTGCTCGTCCGATACCGGTTCACCGTTAACGGTGCGCTTGATTTGGCGCCAGAAGTCGCCAGGCGCCATATTGGTTGGATACTTTTTATAAATAGAATCCATTGTGCCCCCTTATAGATTATGGCTTGGCAACGGCCACCGCCTGCTCAGTTCACTAATGGGCGGATACCTTACGCACCCTGGCGTATTCCCCCGTCGATCAGTGATCTGGAACGACAGTCTCGACAAAGGCGCGGCGTGGCCGCGCTCGACCGAGAGTGGGGTGATGCAGAGCGGTGCGATGTCGGGTTTCGCCATGATGAAGTGAGCCTCGCCTGATTTGCCGAGGTGCCAGTGGCCGTTAGCCGGTTTTCTGACACGTCGAGCACCTGATAGCGAAGCCCGAGCAAAAAGCCGGCCAGAAAACCTCACCCCCAAGGTTTTCTGGCCGGTATCAGTTGATGGAAGTCGAAAACAGGCAATCTACTGACCTCGCCAGCCTCCATTCGAGAAAAGGGCTCGCACCTGCAGAGGCTCTATAGCCCTCGAAAGCCGTCCGCAGGACTGGCTTTGCCACAAGCAGGCAGTTGTTCGACGATTTTGGCCTGGTGTTTGCATTCTGTGGTGGATTGCCATCAGCGACAGGAAGATGACCCCCTGTCGTATTCAAAGACAAATCCGTATCGAATTCATGGGAAGCAGCTTCAGACCCGCTCATTCGCGATGAAATCACGCCGTCGGTGAATGACCATGGGCTTCAAGCCTTTCCAGCCTAACGCCAACGTTATATGCGAGGGCGGCTGCACAATCCTTTTGGCAGCCGCGTTCTGATTGGGAGCGCACCACGTGAGTCTCACACCGCTGGTTACGATTGCTATTCCGTCCTACAAGCCGCGGCATTTTGAGAGCGCCTTGCTCAGTGCGATGGCGCAAAGTCATGAAAACCTGGAAATCCTGGTCAGTGATGATTGCCCGACCGATGCGATCCAGCAGATCCTGCGGCGCTACGTGTCTCGAGGTCGTCGTGAAATCAGGGTAATTCGCAATCGCCCGGGGTTGGGCGGGTTGATGAACTACACCCAGTGCGTGGTCGAGGCGCGTGGTGAGTTCGTCAAGATTTTGAATGACGACGATATTTTGATGGTGGACTGTATCGAGCGCATGGTCGAAGTGTTTCAGGCCAACCCCGATATCAGTCTGGTCACAAGTCGACGTGTGCTGATCGATACCCTGGGGGTGCCGACAGCGGATATTCTTGCTACTTGCAGCCCCTTTACCGAAGACTCTGTGATTCAGGGCGCGGACCTGACGGCCTATCTGGTCGATGAACCGATCAACTTCATTGGCGAGCCCAGTACCGTCTTGTTCCGCCGAGAGCACCTGGCGGACATCAAACCCAACATCTCCTGCCTGAATGGCCATACGGTACGTGCGATCAACGACCTGGCCATGTATGTCAACATTCTGCGCCATGGTCATCTGGCGTATCTGTGCGAACCGCTGTCGTGCTTCCGCCGTCATGACGAGCAACGCCAGCAACAGTCCGATATACAGGATCTGTATCGCCAGTACATACACGTGTTCACCTCGCAAATCCGTGAAATGGGGCTATACCGCCCGCAACCGGATGGTCAGGTGCGCTACCGTCCGTTGGCGGGGCGCCCGGACGATTGGCATTTGTTCCCGCTTCGCCAGCGTTTCAGGGAAGAGGGGGCACGGCTTGCGTATGAGAAACAGCAAGCGCTCATGGCTCTGAATGCTGCGAGAATTGCAGTAGCCCCAAGTGATGCCCATATCTACCAGATCTTCTATTCCGTAGAAACCCGCGCCATGCTGGAGCCGGGCTTCATCCCGCTCGACAATAGTGGTCAGCGGCCCGACTGGGCGGAATATTGGCCAATTCGCAACCTGTTGTTGAACAAGGACCTGGATGAGAACGCTTTCTATGGCGTGCTTTCCCCTCGCTTCAAGCAGAAGACTGGTCTCGACTCAGGGCAGGTGCTGGAATTTGTAAAATCGGCGCCAAGCGATGCCGATGTGTTGCTGTTCCCAATGTTTTTCGACGAACTTGCGTTCTATGAGAACACGTTCATTCAAGGGTTGGCGTGCCACCCCAACATTTGGCCGACGTTTGTCGAAATGGCGCGCCAATTGAGCCCGGGCGTGAACCTTGAAACCTTGGTTATGGACGCGCGTCGTTCGCAGTTTTGCAATTTCTTTATTGCCAAGCCGCGTTTTTGGCGGCATTGGTTCAGCAAGGCGGAAACGATTTTCCACGCGGCAGAACAGGCCCGTGCTGCGGAGCGGCCAACGCCCTATGGGGCCGCGCTGAACGAAGCTACCCTGCACCGTGGCGAAAAGGGTTATGAGTGCAAGGTTTTCGTGATGGAGCGGTTGCTGTCCTTGATACTGGCCACCGAGTCTCAGTGGAGAGTACAGGCATACGACTCTCTGAAACTGGCAGCGTTGAATAGACCTGTCAATGATGACTACATTGAGCTCAACCGGTTGAAAGCCTGTTTGTGCGAAAGGGACAGTCATGAGGGGCGCGTGGCATACGAGGCTCAGAGGGAGAAAATTTTCCGCACATACTATGCTCAAAAAATTGCGGAACTCGGGGGAAATGTCCGGCCTATTGCAGAACAGATCAAAACCGCCTTGCGCAATGCCCGGGCGCTGCAGGTTTCAACCGATGTTCCCGAATGGCTTGCGCAGCGTATTCCGAGTGAAGCGCAGCATCGCTTGATTACCGAACGTCTTTCTACCCATACGGCGCCTAATTTCGGGGTGTTGGTGTTGGACCGTGAAGGGCGTGCCGACCGCTTGATGGCAACACTGCAAAGCTTGAGTCAGGGGCACAACCTCTATACCGGCCTTAATGTTGTCGCATTGACGCCCCATATACTGCCGGGAGCGAGCGGGCCGCAAGATGCGCTGCGCTTCGTGCGTATCGAGGGCAGTAACCCATTGCCGAGTATCGAGCAAGCGGTACGGGAGGGAGGATTCGACTGGTTCATGCTGGTGGAGGCGGGGAGCGTCTTCACGGTCAGCGGCCTGCTGATCGCTGCATTGGATTTGCTGGGTGCGTCAGGCTTGCGTGCGGTGTATGGGGATGAGGCTGTAGGTTCGGAAGGCAGTCCCCGGGAATTGGTACTGCGCCCGGATCTGAACCTGGATATGTTGCTCAGCCTGCCGAGCACGATGGCCAGCCATTGGCTATTCAATCGTGAGGCATGGTTGGCGTTAGGTGGTTTTCGCAGTGATGCAGGACGCGCGTTCGAGTTGGACTTCATTCTGCGCCTGATCGAAGACAAGGGCTTGGAGGGCTTGGGCCACATCAGTGAGCCGCTGCTGATTCGAGCGCCTGCGTTATTGCGCGATTGCCCGGATGAGCGTCGGGCAATCCATCGTCATTTGCAGGCGCGCGGATTCCAGGACGCGACTGTCGAGAGCTCCCTGCCAGGTCACTACGAGGTCGACTATGGCGCAGGTGACGGTGCTCTGGTGAGTATTCTGGTTTCCACCCAGGGCGGGCTGGCCCGAGCTCATCGCTGCATGGAAACCATCCTCGAAAAAACGGCCTACCGAGCCTACGAGGTTTTGTTGCTGGATCAGTGCGATGATGACCCGGCCCTTCGAACGTGGCTGGAAGGTCTTGAGCAATTGGGCTCGGAGTCCTTGCGTGTTGTGCGATTCCCAGCCCATTGGCCGCAGGCTCAGGTGCGTAACCAGGCCGCACAGCAAGCGCGTGGCGAGTTGTTGTTGTGGCTGGATGCGGGGGTTGCGGTACTGGAGCCTGACTGGTTGCACCAACTGGTTAACCATACCTGTCGTCAGGAAGTGGGCGCAGTAGGTGCCAAGTTGCTGGCTGGCGATTGTACCGTGCGTCATGGCGGTTTGGTCCTGGGGCTCAATGGTCCGGTTGGACAGGTCTTCACTGGTCAAGCCATGGCTGCTGCCGGCTATCTGCACCGTTTGCTGGTGGACCAGAACCATGCCGCAATCAGTGGCAAGTGCCTGATGGTGAGAGCATCAGTGTTCCGTGAGGCGGGAGGCTTCGATGAAAGCCAGGAGTTGGCGCCGTGGGCCGATGTCGACTTTTGCCTTCGCCTGCACAGTGCGGGTTATCTCAATGTCTGGACGCCGAGAGCCTCGCTGCTGATCAACGAAGTGCCCGAAGCTGCGGTCACGGCTGAGCAGGCGGATGCCCTGTATGCCCGCTGGCTGCCATTGCTGGCTCATGACCCGGCATACAACCCGAGTTTCTCGTTGGGCGCCGGCGATGAGTTCAGCGTCAGCCCAAGCAAGCTGAGTTGGAAACCGCTGTCGTCCTGGCAGCCCGTCCCTTCTGTGCTGGCTCACGCTGCGGATCAGCAGGCAAGTGGGCAGTATCGAGTTATCCAGCCGTTGGAGCAGCTAAACAGTGCCGGACTGATCGATGGCACCTTGATCCATACGCAATTGTCTCTGACGGAGCTGGTGCGTTTTGCCCCGGACAGCATTGTTCTGCAGCACCAGGTCAGTGAGTCGCAGCTTGAGCGCATGCGCCGTATGCAGGAATTCTCCCGTGCCTTCAAAGTGTACGACCTGGACGGGCGCCTACCGGAGTTGTCGGAAGGAGGTGCCTACCACCCGCTGATGCCCAGGGACATTGTTCGTCAGCTGGGGCGCGCACCGGCCTACGTGGATCGCCTCGTCGTTTCAACCGAAGCATTGGCAGAGACATTGATGGGGTTGCACGATCGGATCCGTGTGGTACACAACCGGCTTGATCCCCGCTGCTGGGCTGGCCTGACGAGCCGTCGCCGCCGTTCTGCCAAGCCGCGGGTGGGTTGGGTTGGAGGCCTCAGCCAGGGCAGCGATCCACAGGTGATGGTGGAAGTCGTCAAGGCGCTGCACAGCGAGGTGGAGTGGGTTTACTTGGGCATTTGCCCGGATACGTTGCGACCTTATATCAACGAGTATCACCCGACCGTTGCGATCGACGACTATGCAGTGAATCTGGCACGGCTCGATCTTGACCTGGCCTTGGCGCCGATGGAGCAGACCTTGATCAACGAGTGCAAGAGCAATCTGCGCTTGTTGGAGTACGGAGCTTGTGGTTTCCCGGTGGTCTGTAGCGACCTGGCCTGCCATCGGGGTGACCTGCCCGTCACCCGGGTGCAAAATAACCTTGAGGACTGGCTGGCTGCGATTCGCATGCACTTGAGCGATCTGGACGCTACGGCGCGCATGGGTGACGAGTTGCGTGCACGAGTGTTGCGCGACTGGATGCTTGATGGTGACCACCTGCAGCGCTGGCGCGAGGCTTGGTTGCCGGACTGACGCAGGTCTGGCGGGTAACTTAGGCAAGCCTGTGTGGCATGGCCCGTGTCCTTCGTTTCGAGGTGGCCACGGGCTGTTGCCGCAAGGGCAGGCGTGTATTTGTCGCAACAGTGACTTGGCAGTCGAAACGCGCATCTCTAATCTATTGACTTAGCGGGCAGCCACATCGATGTGATCTGCAAGGCGTGTGGCTTCGGCCCCTGTGCCCGCGATTTTTCGCCATTTCCATCGGGAAGCCACAATGATTGGCATCAAAAGCATCGCCAGTTACGTACCTGTCGAAGGCGTTGACAACTACGCCCAGGGTGCGAAATTCGGTAAGGATCAAGATTTCATCTTCGGCAAGATCGGCTCGACCTTCTTGCCGCGCAAGGAGGCCGCTCAGGAAACCTCCGACCTGTGCGTCGAAGCAGCCAAGGCGCTGTTCGCCATCAACCCATCGCTGGACCCAGCGTCCATCGATGCCGTAATCGTCGTGACCCAGAACGGTGACGCCGAAGGCCTGCCGCACACGGCTGCTATCGTCCAGCACAAGTTGGGCTTGTCGACCCACGTCGCTGCCTTCGATGTTTCGTTGGGGTGTTCAGGCTATGTTTATGGCTTGTATGCGATGAAAGGTTTCATGGAAGCCGCCGGCTTGAAAAACGGTCTGCTGATTACCGCCGACCCCTATTCGAAGATCGTCGATCCTGAGGATCGCAACACCACCATGTTGTTCGGGGATGCCGCCACGGCCACCTGGATGGGTGAAGACGCAGCCTGGCAGTTGGGCAAGTCGTTGTTTGGCAGCGACGGCGCCGGTGCCGAACATTTGCGTACGACCAACGGAAAGTTCTTCATGAATGGCCGACAGGTCTACAACTTTGCGCTGGTCAAGGTGCCGGCGCACTTGAAGCAGCTGCTCGAAGCCAGCCATTTGCAGGCCGAGGATATCGACCTCTATTGCCTGCACCAAGGAAGCGCGGCGATTGTCGATGCCGTTTCTCAGCGTTTCGAGGAAGGCGAGCATCGGGCCAAGTTTGTCAAGGACATGGTCGAGACTGGTAATACCGTCTCGTCGAGCATCCCGTTGCTGTTGGAAAAGCACGTGCTCGCCTCACCGTGCAAGCGTGTTGCCCTTAGTGGTTTTGGTGTGGGGTTGTCATGGGGCTCGGCAATCATCGAGCGCCGCGACTGAGCATTTACGAGCTTTAGACAAGAACGCCGCCATTTTCTGGGCGGCGTTTTAATTTCTGCCGTTGAATTCGATATGGCGGGACGCTGGGGTGGCTTGAGGGTGAGCATGCCCTCTCTATACAGTATTGCGGTGTGTGACTTCATGTATTGGTCTGCCTGCCCGCTGGGGCCGGCGCCAGTCGATCTCCAAATTACAAGCAGGGTTGAGATGACTACTCTTCAGGAAATCAAGGAATTCATCAATTCGCCAGGGCTGAACCAAAGCATGGCTCAAGTGTGGGAGCTGATTGGTCACCACTTTGAGCAGGCCCAGGCGACTCTGCCGCCAGAGAGCGCCATGCAGCGCCGAGAGATTTCCTTCCATGATCAGGTGCGTCTTTTGGGCTACTTGGCCTTGATGCTCGAGGAAGTGCCCGGCGATGTGGTCGAAATTGGTGTCTGGAAGGGCAAATCCCTGGTGCTGATGAATGAGGTCTTCAATCGCGCGCGTCGCATTATCGGCATCGACCCGTTCGAGTTGCCTAACCAGTTTCAGGAGTTTTCCCATTACAAGGACTTGCTGCTACCGAACGCCTGCATCTTGAGAGGTTACTCGGAGTTGTGTGCGGAGCGCTTCCAGGCGCTGTCGCCTCGCGTGGCCCTGTTGCACATCGATGGTGGGCACGCTGGTCGCAATGTCCTGTTGGATTTCCTGCTGTACTCGCCGAGCGTGGTTACTGGTGGGTTTGTCGTATTCGATGATTATCGTGACTTCCGAAGCTCTCCTGAAGTCGGCCCGGCGGTTGATCTGCTCAGGGCCGGTGGCTACTTCAAGGGTTTCAACGTACTTGGTGCGATACCCGGCTATGAGAACAGCTACGTGTTGCAGCGCGTTTGAGTTTGATAGCGGCTGGGCTGCACGGCTTTGTATGGGTGGCCTGTGACGCAGCATTGGTGCTGCTCGGGCGGGTTGCTCAGGGCGCTCAGCATGGCGACTTCGTCAACATGCTGAAAGGTGTGCGAGGCGATTAAAGCACCTTTCCGCACGGCATCTGACTGGTGGGCGCTGAGAGATGAGGCGGTATGCCCGTTTCTTGGCGTCAACTTATTGATTTCATTGGGCTGGCAGGGTGCCAGCAAATTTTTCGAAAAAAAACTAAAGCAACGAGCCCTGACGACGATAACTATTACGAAGGTTCTCTGTGCCACCCCCGGGCGAATGCCAAGGCCGGAAGCCGTAGTACCCAATCAACGAGGAATTCGTCATGGCTTTGACTGTAAACACCAACACTACCTCCCTGGGCGTTCAGAAGAACCTGAACCGTGCTTCCGACGCACTGGCTACCTCGATGAGCCGTCTGTCCTCGGGCCTGAAAATCAACAGCGCCAAAGACGACGCCGCTGGCCTGCAGATCGCTACCAAAATGACCTCGCAGATCCGTGGTCAGACCATGGCTATCAAAAACGCCAACGACGGTATTTCCATCGCCCAGACCGCTGAAGGCGCGATGCAAGAGCAGGCCAACATTCTGCAGCGTATGCGCGAACTGGCCCTGCAGTCGCGTAACGACTCCAACAGCTCCGAGAACCGGGATGCACTGGACGGCGAATTCCAGAAGATGCTGCTGGAAATCGACCGTATCGCCAACAGCACCCAGCTGAACGGTAAGAACCTGCTGGACGGTTCCGGTGGCGCAATGGTCTTCCAGGTTGGCTCCGAAGCCAACGGCAACAACCAGATCACCATTACCCTGAGCTCCGCCATGAGCACCACCGGCGGCCTGTCTGCTCTGAGCGGCAAGACTATCGCTGGCGCTGACAGCTCCACTGCCCAAACCAACTTCGCTTCCGCCATGTCGGCTATCGATAGCGCTCTGGCAACTATCGGTACCACTCGCGCCGACCTGGGTGCCGCTCAGAACCGTCTGACCAGCACCATCAACAACCTGCAGAACATCAACGAGAACGCCGAAGCCGCTCGTGGCCGTGTACAGGACACCGACTTCGCTGCTGAAACTGCCCAGCTGACCAAGCAGCAGACCCTTCAGCAAGCTTCGACCTCGGTTCTGGCCCAGGCCAACCAGCTGCCGTCGGCAGTCCTGAAGCTGCTGGGCTAATCTGCCTGACAGTTGCCGGCGGGGGAGTGCATGCATCGCGCTTCCCCGCCTTTTCATTGTGAGGTGGTAAAGATGGACATGAGCGTCAAGCTGAACCTGTCCTATCAGGCTACACGCCAAGCCGAGCAGGTTGCCGAAAAGCCGGTTGTCCGGCCCGCAGATGTTTCCGGTGACGCCAAGAAGGACGGCCCGATCAACGCGCAGGGCGTTGACGAGGTGAAGAGTGCCGTCGCGGAAATCGAGAAGTTCTTGAAAGAAACCCGACGTAACCTGGAATTCTCTACTGATGAAGAATCCGGCAAAATCGTGGTCAAGGTCATTGCCAGCGACAGTGGTGAACTGATTCGTCAGATCCCCTCGGAAGAGGCTCTGCGAATTGCCCATAGCTTGAGCGATGTCAAAAGTATTCTGTTCGACGCCAAGGTTTGATCGGCGGCGAACATACCAGATGTGAATCATGTTGATCGTGCAGGAGCAGGATCGACGCGTTGATCGAGAGGGACAACAGCATGGCAAGCCCGATTACATCCAGCGTAGGTCTGGGTTCTGGTCTCGACATTGGTGCGATGGTCAAGGCGCTGGTTGGCGCTGATACTGCCGCCAAGCAGGCGCAAATCACCCGGCAGACCAGCAACAATAGCGCGATGATCTCCGGTATTGGCTCGCTGCGCAGTGCTATCACGGCGTTCCAGGACGCCATGAAGAAGCTCAACGATAGCAATGTGCCCTCCTTCAACGCCTTCGCCGCCAAATCGGCGAACGAGTCGGTCGTCAAGGTCACATCGAGCAACAGCGCGGTGGCCGGTAGCTTCGACATCGTGGTGAACCAGCTTGCCACCGCCTCCAAGGTTGCCAGTGCGCGACAGGCGGGCGGCGCCAGTACGCCGATCACGGCCGGCCAGATGGTCATCAGCCAGGGTACCAGCGGCAAGACCTACAAAGTCGATATTGCCGATGGGGCCACGCTGCAGAGCGTTCGCGATCAGATCAACAAGGAACTGGGTGCGAGCGGCATCACCGCCAACATCATCAACGAGGACGGTGGTGGCTCCAGGCTGGTTTTGAGCTCCACTACCACCGGGGCGGATACCGATCTTTCCGTTTCCGGCATTCCCGAACTCGTTATCAATGGCGGCACAAAGATGTCGGGCGACGGTGCGGGCTTTATCACCGCCAAGGCTCAGGATGCAGTGCTGACCATCGACGGTTTGACCGTGAGCAGCGCGTCCAACAAAGTTGAGGGGGCCATCAGCGGCCTGACCTTGGAACTCACGGGCGTTAGTGCCAAGGATGCTGGCGGTAATGCTTCTCCAACGGCGCTGACGGTTACTGCCGACAACGAAGGTTTGAAGAAATCGGTCCAGAGTTTTGTCGATGCCTACAACACCCTGCAGAAGGCCATCTCCGGTCTGACCGCGCCGACCAAGAACAGCGACGGTACGGTGGCGTCGCTTGGCCCGCTGACCAATGACCCAACCACTCGTTCCCTGCTTTCGGACATGCGCAAGGTGCTGGCCGAGGTGGGCGCAGGCGACAAGCTGACCACCCTGGGGCAGTTGGGTGTCAACACCATGCAGGACGGTACCCTCGAGTTCAACAGCGCCAAATTCGCTGCGGCGATGGATGACAAGAAGCTTGGTGCTGAGGTGCAGGAACTGTTCACTGGTACCAATGGCATCTTCGAGCGCATGAACAAGGCCATCGACCCTTATAACGCTACCGACGGCAGTCTGGCCACGCGCAAGGCCAACCTCGACAAGGCGGCCAAGAATCTGTCCGATCAGCAGGCTGCCTTGGATCGTCGCACCGAGTCCCTGACCGAATCGCTGACCAAAAAATTCGTAGCCCTGGACACCGCCCTAGGCAAGATGAAAGCTCAGGCCGACCAGATCACCTCGATCTTCGAAGCGATCAACGCCCAGGCCAAGAAATCCTGATCGGCCGAACATGCCAAAAGCCCGGCGGCGTCCGCGAGACGCCCCGGGCTTTTTGCTTTTCCCCTAAAGTTTTTTGACGTACAGGCGATACAGCAGGTACAAGCAACTTTTTACCGCAGCAACGAGGCAGATCCATGAACCCGATGTTGGCCCTTCGGCAGTACCAGAAAG
>Ga0247820_10000378_pt1 | contig 23480 bp, 21 predicted proteins | sample 13C_Glucose_Day1_2_FD_192480 | JGI IMG/M metagenome (GOLD analysis project Ga0247820, IMG submission 192480) | Soil microbial communities from agricultural site in Penn Yan, New York, United States - 13C_Glucose_Day14 | ecosystem: Environmental > Terrestrial > Soil > Agricultural land | place...
ACGTGACCGTCGACGAGGCGTACGTCCACTGCTCCAAGCACATACCCCACCTCGAGCCGGCCCCGCGCCCTCGCTTGCCCACGGACCGCAACCGGCCCAAGGACAGCGCGTACTTCCCCGAGCCGTCGCCCGTGCACCAGGGAGTCGCCGAAGCCGGAACCGACCACACGTCGTGGCGGGACCGCCTTCGGATCCGCCGCTGAACCCGAGGCTCGGCGGACGACGTCGTTCGGGGGCGTCCAGTGCCGGTAACCACAGGTCGGCCCGGGAGGCGCGGTAGGGCGCACGCGCCCCCGGGTCGGGGACGCCGATGATCGAAACACCGAGGCGTCAGGTTCCGTCTGCCGGCGGCCGGAGGCTGTCTGCAGGGCCGTCGGAGAGCGTCGCACAGTCAGGGTGCCTGCAAAATATTAGACATTTAACTATCTGTAAAGTAGTGCGAGGTTCGTCCTGGACGAGTCGCCGCCGATCGGTCTTCCACCTTGGCAACACGCGCACGGCGATGGAAGATCGGCCGTTCTCACTCCCGGTGCCCTCGCCTCGCGATATGCTGTCCAATATTTATCAAGCTGTCGGGCAGACCTGGGAGAGTGCGACAAACGTGGAACCACACACGAGACGCGCCGCCCGCGGGGCTACGGCGAAGCTCATCGGCCAGAAGGTGCTGCGCCCTCGCGAACAAGTGGAGGAGAAGATCCGCGCAGCGATCCTGTCGGGCGAGTTGCGCAGCGGTGAAAGACTGCCTTCCGAGGCGGAACTGGCCCGGCAGTTCGACGTCAGCCGCACCACGGTACGCGAGGCTCTGCGGTCGCTGGTCAGCCAGAAGCTGATCGACAAGACGCCCGGTGTCGGCGGTGGCAGTTTCGTGCGCAGTGTCGACCACCAGTCCCTGGGCAATCTTCTGCAGGAGTCGCTTCACAACCTTCTGCAACTGGGCAACTTGCGAGTGGAGGAGGTGGCCATGCTGCGCCAGTACCTCGAGGTGCCGGCCGCACGGCTTGCCGCCCAGCACCGCTCGGGCGAGGACCTGGCAGGGTTGCAGGACATCGTCGAACGGCAGAAGACCATCTCGGTCGACGACCCGGACGTGCCCGATCTCGATGCCCGGTTCCATGCCGCGATCGCGAAGGCGTCGGGCAATCGGCTCCTCGCGTCATTCGTCCACGCGCTGCACCGCGAGACCGAGCCGGTGCACTACCTGGACCTGTCCCCCGAGGTCGGCCGCACGACCGTGCGCCAGCATCAGAAGATCGTCAAGGCGATCGCCGCGTCCGACCCGGACTCGGCCGAGCAAGCCGTCAACGAGCACCTCGTCTACCTGCGCGAACACGTACTGAGCCTGTGATCGCCTGACGCCGACCGCTCCCGCCTGCCGCTCATGACGCGGTCGGCGGGAGCGTGGACGGCCGGCGTACCGGAACACGTCGACGGGCGGAACTCACCAGGAGTAGAAGCCCTGCCCGGTCTTGCGGCCGAGGTGCCCCGCCCTCACCTTCTCCAGGAGAACGGCGGGAGGCGCGAATCTCTCCCCCACCTCGCGCGCGAGGTGCTCCGCGATCGCCAGCCGCACGTCGAGCCCCACCACGTCCGTCGTCTTCAGGGGACCCATCGGGTGCTTGTAGCCCAATGTCATGGCCGTGTCGATGTCCTCGGCGGAGGCGACCCCGTCCTGGAGCATCCGCATCGCCTCCAGCGCGAGCGCGACTCCTAGCCGGCTGCTGGCGAATCCCGGGGAGTCGGTGACCGTGATGGCCGTCTTCCCCAGTGCCTCCACCCATGCCTGGGCTTCGCCCACCAGTTCCGGCGCGGTCTTCGGGCCCACCACGATCTCGACGAGTTCGCTGGCCGGCACCGGGTTGAAGAAGTGCAGTCCCACCAGCCGGTCGGGCGCCGGAAGGTCCGACGCCAGCCCGTGGACCGGCAGGCTCGAGGTGTTCGTCGCCAGGTACGCGTCCGGGGCCACTGCCGCCACCGAGGCCAGCACCCGCCGCTTCAGCTCCATGTCCTCCGGCACGGCCTCCACCACCAGCCCGCACCCGGCCAGCACCCCGGGATCGGTGGAGACCGAGAGCCGGGCGGCGACTTCCGGCAGCGGTCCGGGGAGCTTTCCGCGCTCCCGTGCCCTGGTCAGGCTCGTCTCCACCCGCTCACGGGCCGCGGCGGCGGCGGGTTCGGAGACCTCCACGACGGTCACCGACGTGCCGGCCAGCAGGAAGGCGTGCGCGATGCCCGCTCCCATGCGGCCACCGCCGTACACGCCGACGTTCTCGGGCAGACTCATCGGTTCTCCGATCCATGGGTGACGTTCTCGAGGACGACGGCGAGGGCCTGGCCGACGCCGATGCAGATCGCGGCGACCCCCCAGCGGTCACCCCTCAGGCGCAGCCGGTGCGCCAGGGTGCCGAGGATCCGGGCACCGGAGGCGCCCAGCGGGTGCCCGATGGCGATCGCGCCACCCCAGGCGTTGACGATCGCGGGATCGATCCTCCAGGCGTCGACGCAGGCCAGCGACTGGACGGCGAAGGCCTCGTTCAGTTCGACGGCGGACACGTCGGACCATGTGATCCCGGCCCGGGCCAGCGCGGCGTTCGCCGCTTCCACGGGGGCGAAGCCGAAGTCCTGCGGGGCCAGCGCGTGCGTCCCGCGTCCCGCGATCCGCGCCAGCGGACCGGCCCCGACGGCCTCCGCGGCGGCCTCGGAGCCGATGACGAGAGCGGCGGCGCCGTCATTGAGCGGAGAGGCGTTGCCAGCCGTGATCGATCCGCCGGTGCGGAAGGAGGGTTTCAGCCCGGCCAGCGTTCCTGGCGTCGAGCCGGGCCGGATGCCCTCGTCACGGGTGAGCCCCGTCTCGGGCACGGGCACCACGAGATCGTCGTAGTGGCCGGACTCCCAGGCCGCGTGGGCCAGTTGGTGTGACCGGGCGGCGAAGCCGTCCTGCCGCTCACGGGAGATCGCGAACCGGTCGGCGAGCTGCTCGTTGCACTCGCCCAGCGAAGCGGTCCACTCCTGGGGCATCCGCTCGTTGACCAGCCGCCAGCCGAGCGTCGTCGACGCGGCGGTGACGTTCCCGGCCGGATAGCCCTTGGCTGGTTTGGGCAGCACCCAGGGCGCGCGGGTCATCGACTCGACGCCCCCGGCCACGACGATGTCGGCGTCCCCGCACTCGACGGCGCGTGAGGCGGTCATCGCGGCGTCCAGCGACGAGCCGCAGAGCCGGTTGACCGTCGACCCCGGTACCGAGACCGGCAGCCCGGCCAGCAGCACCGCCATCCGCGCGACGTTCCGGTTGTCCTCCCCGGCGCCGTTGGCGTTGCCGTAGACGACATCGCCGACGCACGCCGGATCGAGGGAGGGCACCTTGCCGAGCACGCCGGTCAGGGCGGTCGCGGCGAGATCGTCGGGGCGGACTTCGGCGAGGGCGCCTCCGAAGCGCCCGAACGGCGTCCGCGCGGCGGCATAGAGGAAGGCGTGGTTCATGCGGCGTGCTCCTTGGAGATGAGCATGCTCTTCAGACCGTGCTGGACCACGGTGCCGTGCTGGTTGACGACGTGGGCCTCGAACTCCACTATCCCGCGGTCGGAGTGCGAGGACGACGGACGCCGGGCGGTCACGGCGTAGTCGACGTGCAGGGTGTCACCGAAGTGGATCGGGGCGGTGAACCGCCAGTCACTGATGCCGAGGAAGGCGATCACCGACTGGTCGAGTTCACCCGTGCGTGCCCACATCAGCCCGTGGGCGAAGGAGAGTCCGAGCAGGCCGTGGGCGATCCGGGTGCCGAACGGCGTCCCCTTGGCGAATTCCTCGCTGGTGTGCAGCGGGAACCGGTCACCGGTGAGCCCGGCGAAGGCACCGACGTCGGCCTCCGTGATGGTCCTCGACGGGCTGCTCCAGGAGCGGCCCACGACCAGGTCGTCGAACCAGAGCGTCATCGCCCCGCTCCGCCGCCCGTGCCGGTGGTGAGGACGACCTTGCCCTTGACCTTGCCTTCCCTCACGTACTGCAGGGCGTCACCGGCCCTCTCCAGCGGGAACGTCCTGTCGACGGCCGCGTTGAGCTTGCCCCGCACGAACAGGTCGAACATCTCGGCCATGGTCGACCGCATCAGCTCGGGGTGCCGGTCCCGGTAGTCGCTGCTCTGCAGGCCCACCACGCTGATGCTCTTGACCAGCAGGTGACCGGGCTTGATCGGGTTCTGCCCGCCGGAAGCGAAACCGACGACGACGATCCTGCCCTCCCACGCGGTGGCCCGGATGATCTGGGTGAGGTAGTCGCCGCCCAGCATCTCCAGCACCACGTCGACGCCCTTGCCGTCGGTGGCGGCGAGGAGGTCGTCGCGCAGTGTCTCCGGAGTCGAGGTGAGCACCACGTCGGCGCCCTGCCGGCGGGCCAGTTCGCCCTTGCCGGCGTCCTGGGCGAGAGCGATGACCCGGGCACCCCGGGCCTTGGCGAGCTGCACGCCGGCGGATCCGACCCCGCCACCGGCGCCGGTGACGAGCACCGTCTCACCGGACCGCAGCTGACCGCGCCGGAGCAGGCCGAAGTAGGCCGTGGAGTACACCAGGCCGAAGGCCGCCGCCTCCTCGTCACTCATCTCGTCGGGAAGCTCCATGACCAGCTCCTCGGGGACGGACAGCTGTTCGGCGTAACCGCCGTACTCGACCAGGGCCAGTACCCGCCGGCCGACGGTGATTCGCTCGACGCCCTCGCCCACCGCGATCACGCGTCCGGCCGCCTCCTTGCCCGGGCTGAACGGGCGCTGCGGCAGGTTCTGGTAGGTCCCCTCGACCACGAGGGCGTCCGGGAAGTTGACACTCACCGCGCCGACCCCGATGACGACCTCACCGGGCCCCGGTACCAGGTCGGGCACCTCCTCGACCACGAGACCGGAGGGGGGACCGAACTCCTTGACGAGTACAGCACGCATCGTTGACTCCTTGGTGAAATGTGTGGGGCCGGGCGGTCAGGCCCAGGGCGACGCGTCGCCGAGCTCGGCCAGTGAGGGGTAGGGGGCGGTGCCGGGCGCGCGCCGGAGCGCGGCGGAGACGGGGCTGGGCAGGGTCGCGAACGACGCGTCACCACCGGGCGCGGACACCCGCTCGGGGGCGTCGACGTCGACGAGTCCCGCGTCGACCGCCTCGTCGAAGGTGGCGACGACCACGGTGCAGACGTCCTCACCGTCCAGCACGCTTCGCCAGTGATCGCTGGTCTCGGCTGCGAACCGAGCGGCGAGCGCCGTGACGACGTCCTCCTCCTGTCCCGCGTCGTCGTGGAACTTCTCGTCCAGTCCGACCAGTTGGACGAGGCGCTCCCAGAACTTCTGCTCCAGCGCGGCGCAGGCGATGTGGCGGCCGTCGGAGGTCGGGTAGACGTGGTAGCGCGGGCTGCCGCCGGTGAGCTGCTCGGCGCCCGGCTTCGGCCAGCCGGCGCCGGCCTGGTGGGCCGCGAAGTAGCCGTAGCCGAGGACCTGGAGGTTGTGGGTCATCGACACCTGGAGGTGTGTGCCCTCGCCCGTGCGGTCGCGCTGCCGCAGGGCGAGCAGGATGTTGACGACCGCCGGGTAGGTCCCGGCGGCGATGTCCGCGAGAACGGTGACCGGCAGTCCCGGTGCGCCCGTACTGTCGGTGACGACTCCGAGGAGACCGGACTCCGCCAGGTAGTTGAGGTCGTGTCCGGCCCGCTGGGCGTGCGGCCCGGTCGGCCCGTAGCCGGTGATCGAGCAGTACACGACGTCGGGGTTGACCGCGCGAACGGCGTCGTGTCCCAGACCGAGCCGGTCGGCGACTCCCGGCCGGAACTGCTCCATGACCACGTCGGCCTCGGCGGCCAGTTCCAGGACCCGGTCGCGCTGGGCGGGGTCCTTGAAGTCGACGCCGTAGGCCCGCTTGCCCCGGTTGAGCACGGCGTAGTTGGCGCTCGCCTCGCCGAACTTCGGGTCGTAGGTGCGCATCTCGTCGCCCCGGCCCGGCCGTTCGAGCTTCACCACGTCGGCGCCGGCCTCGGCCAGCATCAGCGTCGCCAGGGGGCCGGGGAGAAGGGTGGAGAGGTCGAGGACCTTGATGCCGTCGAGGGGCAGGGCGGCGTTCACGCGATCATCTCCCGCAGCTTGAACTTCTGGATCTTCCCGCTCGGGGTCATCGGCAGCTCGGGCGCGTTGACCACCCGCTCGGGGAGGTAGTGCTTGGACAGGCCCTGGGCGAGCAGATAGTCCGCCAGGCTGGCCACCGTCGGCTCCGGTGCGCCGGCACGGGTCACCAGCACCGCGCAGATCCGCTCGCCGAGCCGCTCGTCGGGGATGCCGACCACGGCCGCGTTGACCACGTCGGGGTGGTCGAAGAGGACCGACTCGACATCGGTGACCGGGATGTTCTCCCCGCCGCGGATGATGATGTCCTTGGTACGCCCGCGCAGGGAGAGCCAGCCGTGCTCATCCAGGCTGGCCCGGTCGCCGGTCCTGAACCACAGGCCGGGCAGGTAGGCGTCGTCGGTGGCGTCCGGCCGGTCGTAGTAGCCGTAGACGACACCCGGCCCCCGCATGAGCAGGTCGCCGACCTCGCCGGGCGGTACGTCGCGGCCGTCGGGCCCGACGACGCGGACCTCGGAGCCGTCGAAGATCGACCCGTCGGTGCGCTGGATCGCGGCCGGCTCGTCGGGCGTGCAGGAGCTCATGATGCTGCACTCGGTGAGGCCCCACGCGGGGGCGATGTAGGCCCCGAGGGCCTCCTGGGCACGCGCGGGAAGATTGCGGGGCACCGGGGAGCCGGCGATCACCAGGCATTCCAGCGGACAGTCCGGGTCGCCCGCGAGGTCGGTGCGCATCATGTCCTGGAGGAAGGTGGGAGCGCCGAAGAACGCCGTGACGCCCTCCTCGCGGATCACCCGTACGCCCCAGACCGGGTCCCACCGGTCGACATGCACCGCGGTGCCCGCGAGCAGCACCGTCAGCACGATGCCCCATGCGAAACCGGTGTGGTGGCCGACCGGCGAGGCGACCAGGTGCACCATCGGGGCGCCGTACACCTGTGGACCGATGTGCTCGGCCTGGCGGCGGACGGCGTAGATGAGCGTGTTGTGACTGTGCATCGCGCCCTTCGGCTCACCGGTGGTGCCGGAGGTGAAGCCGAGGTAGCAGATGCGGCTGGGTACGGGGTCGGGGAACGTCCGCGTCGGCACGCCGGTGTGGCTCGACCAGAGCGACTCGCCGTCGCGGAGGTCCGAGGCGTCGTCGTCGAGGACGACGACGTGCTCGAGCGTCGGTATGCCGACCCGCAGCCTGCGGGAGAGCTCGAGGTGCTCGGTGCTGCGCCACCGCCGCGGGATGACCAGGACCTTGGCCTTGCTGCGGCGAAGGATCGCGGCGGCCTGGCGTTCGCCGTACGCCACCGGGATCCCGGCGTAGACAGCGCCGAGCTCGTTGATGCCGAAGACCATCTCGGGATACTCGACCCAGTTGGGAAGCATCAGGACGACGGCGTCGCCCCGGGCGACTCCCAGGGAGGCGAAGACGCTCGCCGCGTGGTGGGCGTTCGCGTCGAACTCGGCGTAGGTGCGGCTCACCCGGTTGCCGCCGGTGCGGTGTCCCACGAGCGCCACACGGTCCGGATGGGCCTGCGCCGCGTCGGTCAGCAGGGAGCGGATCGACCGCTCCTCCCACCAGCCGGCGTCCCGCCATGCCTCGGCGTCGACGTCGGTGACCGGGGTGTGCTGGCCGTCGAGGAGATCGGTCAGCGGGGTAACGCTCTGACTCGTGGTCATCATCCGTCCTTCCGAATGGAGGTGGCCGGGGCGAGGCCCACCAGGGTGCGCGCGGTGGTGACGGCGGCGCCCTGGAGGTCGGCGGCGGCGCGCAGGGAGACCGCGTCGCGCAGGTACCGCTCGGCCGGGTACTCGGCGAGGTAGCCGTAGCCGCCGTGCGACTGAAGTGCGGCGGCCGCCACGGTGATCGCGCCGTCGCAGGCCTCGCGTGCGGCCGAGAGGGAACGGACCGGGTCGTCGGCCACGGCCACCGCGGCCGCGAGGGCGATCGCGCTGCCGGAGGCCTGGGCGAGCAGCGACTGGCGCACCGTGGGGAGGGCGGTCAGCGCGTCGCCGAACTGCTGGCGGCCGGCGGAGTAGGCGGCGGCCGTGTCGGCGGCGGCGGCTGCCGTGCCGGCGGCAACGGCGGCGGCCCCGAGCCGGAGCCGGACCTGTGCCGCCGGGACGTCGACGCCGGTCAGTTCGGTGACCTCGGCGACGCCCGCCTCGACGTCGGCGGACCGGGTGAGGGCCCCGCCGAGGCCGGTCCGGCGCAGCGGACGGTAGGTGAGCGCGGCAGGGCCGATGAGGAGCGCCCTGTCCTCGTCGGCGAGGACGAGGAGGTGCGGTGCCTCGGCGGCCGCGTCGATCCGGTCGACCGAGCCGCTCAGGGTGGTGCCTGACCGGGTGAGCCGGACGTGGGCGGAGCCGGCGTCGACGACCGCGACTGCCGCCGTCCCGGCGTGCACCCGGCCGACGAGGTCGGCGCAGCGCTCGTCGCTCGCGAGCACGTCGATGGCGGCGTGCGCCTGGGCGCAGGCCCAGCCGAGCGCCGGCCAGGTGCGGCCGAGCCGTTCGAGCGCGATCACGGTGGTGGTGCGGTCGGCGCCGCCGCCGCCGTGCTCCTCGGCGGTCCCCAGGGTCCAGACGCCGAGTTCGACGAGTTCGGCGGTCAGTCGTGCGACGGCTTCCGGCTCGTCGGTGAGGACGATGTCGTGATCGGCGGCGAAGGCGTCCAGCATGGCCATCAGGTCACGCTGGTCGCTGTCGAGTGCGGGGCCGTGCCAGCTCATGCCCAGAAGCTTTCGGACTTGGGCTCGCGGCGCTCGCCGAACGCGGCGCCGACCTCGTGCGCCTCCCGGGTCTGCAGGTACAGCGAGAGCTGCTGGTCGTGGGCCATGCGGGCCTGTCCTGACACCCCGTTGTGGCGGGCCGAGAACGCCCCCTTCATCGCGCCGATGGCCAGCGGGCTGCGGGTGGTGATCTCCCTGGCCACCTCGACGGCGCGGGGCAGGGCCTCACCGGGGGCGACGACCTCGTTGACCAGGCCCATGTCGAGGGCCTGGGCGGCGGTGTACTTCCGGTTGAGGTACCACATCTCCTTGGCGCGCTTGCGGCCGATGGTGTCCTCCAGGTACCAGGAGCCGTAGCCGGCGTCGAAGCTGCCGACCATGGGGCCGACCTGTCGGAAGACGGCGTTCTCGGAGGCGATGGTCAGGTCGCACACGGTGTGCAGCACGTTGCCTCCGCCGACCGCGAAACCGTTGACGGCTGCGACGATCGGCTTGGGGATGGTGTCGAGCGCTTGGTAGACGTCGATGACCGGCAGCACCTGGGACTGGTCGAGGGAGGTGACCGGGTCGTGTTCGCCGCCGATGCAGAAGAACTTGTCGCCGGTGCCGGTGAGCACGGCTGCGCGCAGGTCGCGGTCCAGCCGGAACCGCTGCAGCGCGTCGACGAGTTCCAGGCAGGTCCGGTGGCGGAACTTGTTGCCGGCCTCGGGCCGGTTGATCGTGAGGGTGAGGACCGCGTCGGTGCGGTCGATGAGGATGTCGTCGTACGTCGGTGCGTTCATCGGGTGTTCTTCTCTCCGGTGCGGAATCCCTGACCGTTCTTGGCGCCGAGCCGCCCGGCGGCGACCATCCGGCGCAGCAGAGGGGGCGGGGCGTAGCGGCTGTCGAGCGTCGCGGCGTAGGCGCTCTCGGTGGCGTGAAGGTGGACGTCGAGGCCGATCATGTCGAGCATCTCGAAGGGCCCGGACTGGTACCCGAGGCCGAGCTTGAGGGCCACGTCGATGTCCTCGGCGGTGGCCAGGCCGTCGTCGTACTCCTGGATGACGTCGTTGAGGTAGGGCAGCAGCAGCGCGTTGAGGAGGAAGCCGGGGCGGTCCTTGACGACGACCGGTTCCTTGCCGTCAAGGGAGGCGACCAGCGCCACCAGTCGCTCGACCAGCCGGGGGTCGGTCTGCAGTGCGCGGACCACCTCGACGGTGCGCATCACCGGTGCGGGGTTGAAGAAGTGGAGGCCGGCGACCCGCTCCGGGTGCGGCAGGGCCGCGGCCAGGTCGGTGACCGACAGGGCGGAGGTGTTGGTCAGGACGGGCGTCTGCTCGCCCACGACGGCGGCGGCCTCGGCCAGCAGCGCCTTCTTCACCTCGGCGTTCTCCGTCACCGACTCGACCACGACGTCGACGCCGGCCAGGTCGGCCATGCTCGTGGTGCCGGTGATGCGCGCCAGCGTGGCCTGCTTGGCGTCCTCGGTGATCTTGCCGCGGGCGATGCCGCCGTCGAGGAAATCGGCCACCGCGGCGAGGCCGGCGTCGACCCGGGACACGTCCGTCTCCAGGGCGACGACGTCTCGACCGGAGGCCGCGAACACCTGCGCGATGCCGGCGCCCATCGTGCCGAGGCCGAGCACCCCGACCCTCGGGAAGTCGTTCATCGTCTGTCTCCTTCAGGACCCGAAGAGGCGGGTGTCGTCGTAGGTGTAGAAGCCGCGGCCGGTCTTGCGGCCGAGGTCGCCCGCGGCGACCATCCGCTCGACCATCGGCGGCGGGAAGAAGCGCGGATCACGCAACTGCTCGTAGAGGCGTGTCGCGACCTGCTGGTGAATGTCCATGCCGACGATGTCCAGCAGCCGGAATGGGCCCATGGGGTGTCCGAGTCCGCCGAGCACGGCGGCGTCGATCGACTCCTTGGTGCCGAGGCCCGCCTCGAGGGCGCGGATGCAGGAGTTCTCCCACGGGATCAGGAACCGGTTGACGATGAAACCGGGCCGGTCCTGGGTGGCGACGCCGGTCTTGCCGAGGGAATCGAGGAATTCGACGGTCGCCTTGTGCGCCCAGTCGGCGGTGTGGCGGCCGTCGGCGACCTCGACCAGCTTCATCAGCGGTGCGGGGTTGCAGTAGTGGGTGCCGACGACCCGCTCCGGCCTGCGCGATCCGGACGCGATGCCGGTGACCGACAGCGTCGAGGTGTTGGTGTGGAACAGCGTCCGTTCGGAGACGATCTCGTCCAGCCTGCCGAAGGTGTCCTTCTTCAGCTGGAGGTCCTCGAAGACCGCCTCGACCACGACGTCGCAGGGCGCCAGATCGGTGAGGGTGGTGCTGCCGGTCAGGGCGTCCTTGGCCGCCTGGGCGGTGGTCGCGTCGAGTTTGCCGAGCTTGACGCTCTTGTCGAAGAAGCCGTGCACGGTGTCGATGCCGCGCTTGAGGTTGCCCTCGTCGACGTCGTGGAGGATCGTCCGGTGCCCGGCGCGCGCCATCACGGTGGCGATGCCCGAGCCCATGGTGCCTGCGCCGAGGACGGCGACGGTCTTGCTCACCTTGCTCACTGGTTCTCCCTGAAGTGGCCGTGGCGGTCTCAGCGGACGCTCTGGCCGCCGTCGATGACGATGACCTCGCCGGTCATGAAGTCCGAGGCGCTGCCGGCGAGGAGCAGCAGCCAGGGCTCGAGCTCCTGCGGCCGGCCCATGCGGCGGGCGGGGATGGCTCGCGTGACCTTGGCCAGGGCGTCGGTGTCGGCGCGCAGCGCGCTGTTGAGCGGCGTGGCGAAGTAGCCGGGTGCGATCGCGTTGACCTGGATGCCGTGCCGCGCCCACTCGACGGCCATGGAGCGGGTGAAGGCGATGACGCCGGCTTTGGAAGCGGAGTAGGCCGCGTGGGCGGCGACGCCCTGGAGGGCGAAGTTGGAGGCGATGTTGACGACCTTGCCGGAGCCCCGCGCGACCATGTGGCGGCCGGCTGCCCGGGTGGCGAGGTAGGTGCCGCGGAGGTTGGTCGCGACCACCCGGTCCCATTCCTCGGCCGACTGGTCCAGAAGGAGGGTGGAGGCGACGATGCCGGAGTTGTTGACCAGGATGTCGACCCAGCCGTAGGTCTCGACGGTCGCCTCGACCATCCGCTCCACCGCCGCCTCGTCGGTGATGTCGGTCGGGCAGGCGAGCGCCCGGCCGCCGGCGGCCTTGGCCTCGTCGACGAACGCGTCCAGCTCCGTGCCGGTGCGGGCGGCGACGGTCACCGCGGCTCCGGCCGCGACCAGGGCCGAGGCCATCGACCGGCCGAGCCCCCGCCCGGCTCCGGTGACGATCGCGACCTTGCCGTGCAGGTCCGTCATGTCAGCTCTCCCATCGCCCGGGTGATCTCGCGGCCGATGAGCAGCCGTTGGATCTCGTTGGTGCCGTCGTAGATCTGGGTGACCTTGGCGTCGCGCAGGCAGCGCTCGACGCCGAGGGGTGCGAGGTCGCCGTACGGGCCGAGAATGCGGGTGGCCTCCACCGCCGCGGTGAAGCCCAGGTCGGTGCAGGCCTGCTTCATCATCCCGATCTGTCCGGTCGGAATGTCGGTGGCGGTGTCGACCTGGCGGGCGACCGCGTGCAGCAGCAACCGTCCCTGCAGGATCCGGCCGCGCAGCTCGGCGAGGGCGAAGGTGTGCTCGTCGGGCAGCCGGGCGCCGTGCAGCCGGGTCAGGGCGGCCAGGGTCCGCGCGTAGGCGGCGCGGGCCAGGCCGACGCCCTGGGCGGCGGCGCTGATCCGCGACTTGACGACGGAGTTCATCACCACGCGCCAGCCCTGGCCCTCCTCGCCCAGGAGGTGGCCGGCCGGGATGTGCACGTCGTCGAAGAACAGCTCGGCAGTGCTGGAGCCGTGCATGCCCATCTTCTCGAACGGGCGGCCGCTGCTGACGCCGTCCCAGCCGCCGTCCACGACGAACGCGCTGATGCCGCGGCGTCCGAGGCTCTTGTCGACGGTGGCGAAGCAGATGATCACTCCGGCCCGGTCGCCGGTGGTGATGAAGGTCTTCGCCCCGTTGAGCAGGTAACCGTCCCCGGTCGGCCGGGCCGTGGTCCGCAGGGAGGCGACGTCGCTGCCGGCGTTGGGCTCGGTGATGCCGAGCGAGCCGTAGACCGAGCCGTCGAGCAGACCGGGGATGTACCGCCGGGCCAGTTCGTCGCTGCCCGCGAGGAGGATCGGGTACGCGGCGTGCATCTGGGTCATGAACACGAGCGACGTCGCCGCGCAGCCGGCGGTGACCTCCTCCATCGCCACGGCGTACGCGACGTTGCTGTCGTCCGTGCCGCCGAGGTGCGTGGGGAAGACCAGACCCATCAGACCGGCCCGGGCCAGGGCCTGCACACTGTCGTGGGCGAAGGCGTGGGTGGCGTCGAGTTCGGCCGCGCGGGGAGCCACCTCTCGGGAGACGACCTCGCGGGTGAGGGCCCGGACCTCGCGTTCCCGGTCGGTCAGGGCGGCGTCGGCGGCCGGCTCGTCCAGCAGGCCGTGCAGGGCGAGGTAAGCCTTGGGGTCGGTATCGAGGGCGAGCGGTTCCACGCTCATGTCGACTCCTCGGGGGCGTTCGTCGGGGCGGCGAAGACGGCGGGGCGTCGCTCCAGGAAGGCACTGATGCCCTCCTCGGACTCCGCTCCGCCGACGGCGAGTGCGGCCAGTGCGGTCTCGTGCTGGAGCCCGGCGTCGAGGGGTGCGTCACGGCCGGCTTCGAGCGCGGTGAGGATCGAGCGCACGGCCAGCGGACCTTGCGCGGCGATCCTCTCGGCGAGCGTCGTGGCGGTCTCCGCGAGGTCGTCCGGCGCGACCGGCGGCACCGGGGTGAGCCCGAGCCGGTGGGCGCGGTCCGCGTCGAGCCTGGCGCCGGTGAGCATCAGGTACGCCGCGGTCGGGGACCCCACCGCCCGGGGCAGCCGCTGAGTGCCCCCGTACCCCGGGATGAGGCCGAGGCCGGACTCGGGCAGGCCGAGCGAGGCGCGGGTGGAGAGCACGGAGAAGGTCGACGCCAGGACGAGTTCGAATCCGCCGCCGAGGGCCACGCCGTTGACGGCGGCGATGACCGGGACGGCGGCGCGCTCGATGTCGCGCAGTACCCGCTGGCCCGAGCGCATCTTCTCGTGGGCGCGGTCCGGACCCATGCCGACGAGTTCCTTGAGGTCCGCACCGGCGCAGAAAGCTTTCTGCCCGGTGCCGGTGACGACCACCGCGCGGACCGCCGGATCCGCCTCCGCCTCGAGCACGGCGGAGCGCAGCGCGGCGAGCACCTCGGTGTTGAGCGCGTTGTGGGCCTCGGGCCGGTTGATGGTCAGGGTGGTGACCGCACCGGCGCGGTCCACGAGCAGCACGTCGGAACTGCTCACGAAGCCACCGCCGGGGTGCCCACACCGATCGTGCCCGCGGTGGCGAGGTCGGTGATCTCCTGGTCGGAGTAGCCGAGTTCGCCCAGGACGTCGCGGGTGTCCGCGCCGAGTTCGGGGAACCGCTCGTTGCGCGGCACGGTCTGCGAGGCGAGCCGGAACGGACTGCGCACGCTCACCAGTTCGTCCTGGGAGCCGGGGACCGGAAGCAGGCTCCCGCGGGCGACCACCTGCGGGTCCTTCACCACCTCGGACAGCGACTGGACGAGGGAGGCCGGCACCTGGACGTCGCCGAGGACGCGGAGCCATTCGGCCGCCGGGCGGGTCGCGAGGCGCCGGGCGACGACCTCGGTGATCCGCGGGCGGTGCTCGCGGCGGTCGGCGTTGTCGGCGAGGGCCGGGTCCGCTCCGAGCTCGGGAAGGCCGACGGCGTCGCAGAACCGCTGCCACATCGCGTTGTTGCCGATGGCCACGACGATGGGGCGGTCGGCCGTCTCGAAGGGCTGGTAGACGGCGAGCACCGAGTCGGTGCCGCCGCTGGGCGCGGGTTCCGCCTCACCGGCGCAGTAGGCCGCGATCCGGGGCGCCATCAGCGCGAGGTCGGTGTCGAGGAGGGACACGTCGATGGTCTCGCCCTCACCACTGCGGCGCTGCCGTACCAGGGCGGCGTTGATCGCGATCGCCGCGGCCATGCCGGTCACCACGTCGGAGAGCGCGGTCGAGACGCGCTGGGGGCTGCGGCCCCGCTCACCGGTCACGGACATCAGTCCCGATCGCGCCTGGGCCACGAGGTCGTAGCCGGGCAGGCCGCTGTCGGGCCCGTCGAGGCCGAAACCCGACATCGCGCAGTACACCAGCCGCGGGTTGCGTGCCCGCAGGGTCTCGCTGTCTATGCCCAGGCGGGTGAGCTTGCTGGGGTTCATGTTCTGGAGGAAGACGTCCGCGGTGTCGAGCAGCCGCGACAGCACCTCACGGCCGGTGTCGGCGCGCAGGTTGACCGCCAGGGACCGCTTGTTGCGGTTGGCCGAGGAGAACCAGGCCGAGGCGCCGTCCACGAACGGCGGCCCCCAGCTTCTGGTGTCGTCACCATGACCCGGCCGCTCCACCTTGACCACGTTGGCTCCGAGGTCAGCGAGGTACATCGCAGCTGTGGGACCGGCGTACGAGGTCGTCATGTCGACCACGCGCACACCGTCCAGGGGGCCTTGGGGGGCCGGTGTCAAAGTCATAGCCTTCACCGCTTCATAATGTCGAACATTTTAAGGGTGGTCAATAGTGGACCTTTTGAGGCCGTGGGCCGCCCGAGCGCCAGCACCGGGCGGCCCACGGGGTCCTTCAGAGAGCGGCGGAGATACGTTCCGGGCCGGCCGCGGACCCGTCCGTGGACCGCTCCGCCGGGTCGTCCGACCACGCGATCTCGTCGTCGCGGGATTCCCGTGAGACCGCGACGGCCACGAACGTCAGCACGCCACCGACCACGATGTAGAGCGAGAGGGGCCAGGCGGCGCCGAAGCTGTCGAAGAGCGCAGCGGAGATGAAGGGCACCGGGGCGCTGAACAGCAGCCCGCCGAGCGTGTACGCGATCCCCGAGCCGCTGTAGCGCAGCTGGGTGGGGAACAGCTCGGGAAGGAAGGCGGAGATCGGCGCGTAGGTCAGCGCGTGACAGATGGGCAGTGCCAGCAGCATGGCGGCGATGATCGCCACCGGGTGGTGCGTGTCGACCAGCCAGAAGAACGGGAAGGCCATGACGGCCGTGGCGACGCAGCCCACCATCAGGACCGGGCGCCGCCCATAGGTGTCACAGAACCTCGCCGTCAGCGGGATCGTCGCCATCTGCACCAGCGAGGCCAGACACACCGCGGCGAGCACGACGTTCCTGCTGACGCCGTCACTGGCTCCGTAGGTCAGCGCGAAGACGGTCGCCATGTAGAAGGGGATGTTCGCGGCCGCCATGGCCAGCGCGCCGATGACCACACGACCACCGGCCTTGCGCATGACGACACCGGCCGGGAAGCGCTCCTGCTGCCCCTTCTCCTTGACCGCCTCGAATGCCGGCGAGTCCTCGATCTTGAGCCGGATGTAGAGACCGAGGGCCACCAGCACCGCGCTCACCAGGAACGGAACGCGCCAGCCCCAGGACTCGAGTTGCGCCGCGGGAAGCTGCTGCACGATCCAGAACATGCCGGTGGCGAGAACCAGGCCGAGCGGCACCCCCACCTGCGGCCAGCTGCCGTAGAACGCCCGCTTGTTCTTGGGCGCGTGCTCCACGGCCATCAGTACCGCACCACTCCACTCGCCCCCGAGCGCCAGGCCCTGGATGAAGCGACAGACCACCAGGAGGATCGGCGCCAGGATGCCGACTTGCGCGTGCGTGGGCAGCAGGCCGACCGCGACGGTGCTCAGGCCCATCATCATGAGGCTGGTGATCAGCATCCGCTTCCGGCTCACCCGGTCACCGAAGTGACCGAAGATCAGCGCACCGAGCGGGCGTGCCACGAACGCGACACCGAAGGTCGCGAAAGCGGCCAGGGTGCCGATCAGCGGGTCGAGGTCGGGGAAGAAGAGCTCGCCGAAGACCAGCGCAGACGCGGTACCGAAGATGAAGAAGTCGAAGAACTCGATTGCCGTGCCGATGAGGCTGGCACCAGCGACCCGCACGATCGAGACCTGCGGGCTGTCGGAGGAAGAGGCCACGATGTCCTCCAGGACGGGGTGGTCCGCGCTGCTGGCGACACCGGGCGGTGTAGCGCGAGTCACAATGTGCGACACCCGGAAACTACCGACGCTAGACAGGATGCGCAAGGTCCAACATTTAACAGATCGCTTTCTGGACCGAGCCCTGTCCTCGATAACGACGGCTTGACCGGGACCGCCTACCGGCCGCTGCCCGCCAGGGGGCGCGGACTCACTTCGGGTGCCGGTCCAGGAACCGGAAGCCGACCACGGGGTGCCGGTGTGCCCTCCCGGGCTGGCGTGCGGTGTCTTCTCCTCGCCGCCCAGGGCGTCGAACAGGTCCAGCGCCCGTCGGCGCGGGTTGCCTTCGTCGTCCCACTGCAGCAGGAACAGGAGTGGAATGGTGACCCGCCGCGCCTCCTCGCGCTGGGCGCGGGGCACGAACCCGCCAGCGAAGAAGCCCGCGGCCACGATGCGCGGGCCGGCCTCTGTCGGCTCTGTGACCGTCGGCAGCGAGCTGCCGGGAACGGTCGACCGCCCGATCTGCGGGGGGCGCTCGCGCGTACGCACGGTGTGGCCGGCCGGGCAGGCGGTCAGGCACCGGCAGCCGGGACTACCGCTTCTTCCTTCCCTTCTCCGCTCCCTTCTGGCTCTTTTCCTGGTGCTTCCGAGCGGCTTCGGGCTTGGCTCGCTGTTGGCCCGGGGCCTTCTTCTTCGCTTCCTTTCCGGGATGGGAGTAGCCCCTGGCCACGTCGCTCCGGGCACCGTCCGGGTCCTGTTGAGGCGTGGGGGCCGTGGTGTGGTGCGCGGTTGCCCTGGTGACTGGGTCCCGGCTCGGGTCGGCCGGGGCCGACCGTGGGCTTCGCACCGCGGGGGTGTCGGAGAGCGGCTCGGCCGGGGCGTCGGAGACGGAAGACGGAGTCGCGGGTGTCGCGTCATGTCGTGCCGGGGCGTCGGAGACGGCGAGGGCGGTGGTCAGGACCGCGGCGAGCGCGGCGGTTCCACTGGCGACCAGGGCACGGCGCCGTGCAGTTGCTGTCTTCTGCTCGGTCGGGCTGACGACGGGCGGCGGGCTGTGGTGCGTGCGCTCGGCGGCCCGCGCCGGTTCCCGATTCGGTGTGACGTTCGTGGTCCGGGTCACGGGCGGGAGGGGTGCGGAAGGTGCGGCACCGGCCAGGGAGGCCAGTATCCGGGCGCATTCATGTGCCGGAGGGCGGTTCCACGCATCGAGGGCGGTCATGCTCCGCAGCAGGGCCGCGAAATCCCCGGGCAGGGAGTCGGGCAGTTCGGGCGGGCGGTGCAGCCGGGCGATCGCGGCCTCGAGGGGGCCGCCGCCGTACTCGAGCCTGCCCGTGAGGCACTCGAGGAGGACCAGCCCGAGGGCGTAGACGTCGACGGCCTGGCTGACGGGACGGCCGAGCACTTGCTCGGGTGACAAGTACGCGGCTGTGCCGATGAGTGCGCCGGTGGCGGTCTGGGTCGTGCCGTCGAGCAGCCGGGAGATCCCGAAGTCGGTAAGGTGCGGACGTCCGGAGCCGTCCAGGATGATGTTGGACGGCTTCACGTCACGGTGAACGATCTCCGCCGTGTGCGTGTGGGCCAGCGCCGCGGCGAGACCGGCGCCGAGCGCGGCCGCCTCATCGGGAGAGAGAGGCCCTTGGGCGATGCGGCCTTTCAACGTGGGGCCTTCGATCAACTGCATCACGAGGTAGGCGCGGTCGTGGTGCTGTCCGGCGTCGTAGACGGTGACCAGCCCGGGGTGCTGCAGTCCGGCCAGTAGCACCGCTTCGCTGCGGAAACGTTCTTCCATGTCGACCCCGGCACCGGGCCGGAAGACCTTGACGGCCACCCTGCGTCGCAGTCGCAGGTCGAGACCCCGGTGGACGTCGGCGGCACCACCCGCGCCGATGAACGCGTCCAGGCGGTACCGCCCGGCGAGCACGTCGGCGGAAAACCCGGAGGCCAGTGCCAAAGCCGACTCGCGGAGTCGCATGTCATCTCCCACTGCTTCGAAGAGGGCCCGCACAGGCCCTCGTGGCCCACGGCGTGCCCGAGACGCGTACCCGCCAGGGGCCGGCCGACGCCTGGGCGGCAGCCGGCCGAAGCCACTCGCGCCGTCGCGGGGCGAACGCCTCCCTGTTTCCGCCCACTTCGGGCGAGCAGTCTCAGTGCGACTTCGACCACACCGCCAACGGTGACCCGCCGTCAACCGCAACCCTGCTGCCTGTGACCTGCATGAAGACGGCGAAGAGGGGGCAGACGGTCGGCCTGAGACGGGAGGGTGCGATGACAATGACGGAGCAGCCGGCCACGCCGGCCAAGGAGAAGACCACTCGCTGCGCACATCACGACGGCCACGGTCCGGGGGGCGGCGCCGAGGCCCCGGAGTCCCCGCGTGAGCGGGTCAACCGCCGCTGGAACGAGGTCCTGCAGGAGACGCGGGTCACTCAGACCGGTGTGCAGATTCTCTTCGGCTTCCTGCTGAGCGTGGCCTTCACACCGCTGTTCCGAGAGCTGGGAACGGTGGACCGTGCCATCTACGTCGCCACCGTGGTGCTCGGCGCTTCGGCCACCGGAGCGCTCATCGCACCCGTCTCCATACACCGCTTCCTGTCCGGCCAGCGGATGAAGAACGAAGTGGTCGAGGCCGCCTGTCGTCTGATGACGTGCGGCATGGTCCTGCTCGCGCTGACCATCGGTTGCACGCTGCTCCTCATCCTGCGTTTCGTGGTTCCCGGCGTCCTCGCCGAAGTACTCGTCGTCGGTGTCATGCTGTGGTTCGGCCTCTGCTGGTACGTGCTGCCCCTGCGCATACGACGTCGCGCCGCTCGTCGTTCCGCCGACGACGAGGCGTAGCGCACACGCCGGTCCAGGGACCCCGCGTGTCTCTCCGTATCGGGGCCGGTCACGGGGGTACCCGGGCCGGGTCCGCAGGAGTGCCGGCCATGAGAGGGGTGTCGCGATGGGCGAGCAGCACCGGATCGACGAGCTGCGCCGCGTCGCCCGGGAACGGTTCGGGTGGGCCGACCTGGCCGCCGAGCAGACGGAGGCGATGGACGCGCTGCTCGACGGCCGCGACGTGCTGGTCGTCATGCCCACCGGCTCCGGCAAGTCGGCGATCTATCAGGTGCCGACCGTCATGCTCGGTGGTCCCGCCGTCGTGGTGTCACCGCTGATCGCCCTGCAGCGCGACCAGGTCACCGGCCTGCGGGAGAGCGCGGCACCGGACGCCGTGGCCGTGAACTCCGCGCAGCCGCGGTCGGCCACCGACAAGGGCTGGCGGGCGATCCGCGACGGTGACGCCGAATACCTGTTCCTCTCCCCCGAGCAGCTCGCCAAGGACCAAGTCGTGGAACGGCTGCGGGACTTGGGCCCCTCGCTGTTCGTCGTCGACGAGGCCCACTGCGTGTCCGCCTGGGGGCACGACTTCCGCCCGGACTACCTGAACCTGGGCGAGGCCGCCGAAAGGCTGGGCCGCCCGCCGGTACTCGCTCTGACGGCGACGGCCGCGGCGCCGGTCAGGGACGACATCGTCGAGCACCTGCACATGCGCGATGCCCACGTCGTGACGGCCGGAATCGACCGGCCGGCCATCCATCTGTCCGTGCGCACCTTCACCGACGACGCCGCCAAACGCGAGGCCGTCTCACGCTGGACTGCCGCAGCGCGCGCTCCCGGCATCCTGTACACCGCCACCCGCAAGGACACCGAGGCGTACGCGGAGCGGCTCCGGCAGGACGGCGTGGACGCGGAGGCGTACCACGCGGGTCTGAAGGCCGCGGACCGCCGGCGGATCCACGACGGGTTCATGGCCGGCGCTCCCGCCGTGGTGGTGGCCACCTCCGCGTTCGGGATGGGCATCGACAAGGCGGACGTACGGTTTGTCGCCCACGCGTCCTGCCCGGAGTCCCTGGACTCCTACTACCAGGAGGTCGGGCGCGCGGGGCGGGACGGAGAGGCGGCGCAAGCGGTGCTGTTCTACCGCCCCGAGGACCTGGGACTGCAGAAGTTCATCAAGGCGCGGTACCTGGACGCCGACGCGTTGCGCCTCCTCATGACCACGCTGCTGGACCAAGGCGCCCCGCAGAGCCGCAGCCGGGTGGCGGAGCTGTGCAGCCTGTCACGCCGTAAGACCAGCGATCTGCTGAACCTGCTGGAGGAGGCGGACGCGGTGGTTGCCGACGGCAGGCGGCGCGCGGTGCGGGCCCGGCCGGGTCGCACGGCGGACGAGGCCGCCGAAGCGGCGGTGCAGGTGTTCGAGCGGCGGCAGCGCATCGACCGGTCACGCATCGAGATGATGCGCGGCTACGCGGAGACGCCGTCCTGCCGCCGGCAGTTCCTTCTGGGCTACTTCGGTGAGCAGCTCGACGTACCGTGCGGCCGGTGCGACGGGTGTGACCGCGAGGACGAGCCCTCCGTCACCGGGGGCGACCGGCGGGAGGCCACTCCCCCGGCCGGGCAAGGCGAGCTCTATGAGCCGAACGACCGGGTGCGCCACGCGGAGTGGGGTGCGGGCACGGTCATGCGCACGGAGGCGGACCGCCTCGTCGTACTGTTCGAGCAGGTCGGCTACAAGACGCTGTCCTTGACAGCGCTGCGGGAGGGCGACTTGCTGACCGGGAGCTGAAGCGCACGGCGACCGCCTCCCCGGCCAGTCGTCGGCCGTACGCGGTCGACACCAGGCCGTACCTGGAGCACATCCCCACTGGCGAGTGGCTGCTCGGCCGGCCCCGGCGTCCGCCACGACGACTTCTTCGCCCCGGAGGCCGCCGACCCGACTGCCCGCGTTCGGGTGGGGAAGGAGGCCGCCGCCTTCTTCCGGCAGCACCTGGGCTGACCGGCGGCCCGGCACATAAGGAAGTCGGACGCGTGCGATCGCCGCTGCCACCGCGAGCGGCGGGCATGCTGGGTCGACTCGGCTGCCTCAGTAGATGCTCAGGCCGTACGCCGACAGCCACTCGGTCACCGGCTGGTAGTAGGTGACCCCTCCCGAGCTGCAGTTTCCACTGCTGCCGACGATGATGCCGAGGGCCGTTCCGCCCGAGAAGGCCGGACCGCCGGCGTCTCCGGGCTCGGAGCAGATGGTCGACCGGAACAGCCCGTAGACGGTTCCTTCCCCGTAGTTGATGGTGAGGTTCACGGCCTGGACTGTCCCGCAGCGGTATCCGGTGGTCCGCCCGACGTGGCAGATGGACTGGCCGACGACAGGGTTCGCCGCGTTGGTGATGTCGCGTGTGCCGGCGCCGGCGCCCAGCGAGACCTCGCCCGGGTAGGCGACCGCCGTGTTGGTGTACCGGATGCTCGCGTAGTCGTTGCCCGGGAAACTCACTCCTGCGGTGACGCCGACTGCGACGGTCAGGGCCGGGTCGGCGTACCAGGTGCTGGAGCCCTGGGCGCACCGGCCCGGGACGAGCGCGTACAGCGTGGTGCCGGAGCGGGCGTTGAAGCCGACGGTGCAGCGGGCGCCGGCGCTGTAGAGGGTGTCGCCCCCGCGCACCGCGACGGCCGCCTGTCGCTCCGCTCGCTGGCCGGCATGCGCGGCCGGTCCGACGACGGCGGACCCACCCAGGAGCAACGCGAGTACGACGACCGCCCGGACGATGGTTCGGAGGGGCATTTCGGAACGCATGGGACTCACGACGACCTCCTACGGCATGTACCTGCCATTGTGGGTCCCTCCGTCTCGGATGGTCAGGCCGAAAGCCGCCAACCACGCGGCGTCCGGACGGGGCCGGCGCCTGCCCTCCGGCCAACACCGGCGCTCTCCAAGGCCGTCCGCGCCACTCCCTTTCGGTCCGTCCGCTCCTATGACCGCGGTGTGCTGTCCGAGCGCCACGTGGTGAGACGAGGGCGGCCCGGCAGTTCGGCGCGGCCGGTGGACCACAACAGGGTGAGCCAGGGATCCGCACCGCCCGGAGCCTCCGGGAACAGACGGGCGAGCACCCGCGAGCAGAGCGCGGAGGGCGGGGCCCAGGCAAGCCCGAAGCCTTCCGCCACATCGTGCATGTGCACCAGCGTTTCCTGCACCCCCAACGCCGCGAAGCCTCCGGGGTCCGACACCCCGGCGGCGTGGTGGGCGCGGACCTGGGGCGGCGTCGTACGCACCATGGCGACCAGCAGCGCGCCGCACGCCTCCAGCACCTGCAGCAGGCCGGCCGGACCCGCGTCACGGTCCGCGTAGGCGAAGACCACGGGTCCGTCCGGCCGCTTCCGACGCAACGCGAAAGGCACATGGGTGTCCAGCGGCGGGCTCTGCGGCCCCAACTGCACGGCGTAGTAGAACAGGTCGTTGGCGAGGTGCTCGACGGTCTCCCAGCAGTCCCACTCCAGCGAACCGGCCTTACCGCCCCACCCTTGTGCGGGTGCGTCCCGAAGGGTGCCCACGGCGAGCCGCACGGCAAGGTCGACGTCGTCCGCGGTGACGGGAGACAGCACTGGTCCTGTGTCGACTGATCGAGCCATGACAGCACCGTATCTGAGCGGACGCCACCGCCTGGTCCAGGAGACAGGCCACGAGCCGCCACTGAACACGCCCACGGCCCAGTCGCACCGGCAGCGCACAGCTTGGGCGGTCCGGGCCGTCGGCGGCCTCCTTCGGCGTGAGCGTGGGAGGCCACCGTCGGCGCTAGGTTCCTAGCGGTTGGTCCACAGGTTCC